>Ga0307425_1000906_pt1 | contig 18397 bp, 13 predicted proteins | sample SalMarWE160330MG_FD_202152 | JGI IMG/M metagenome (GOLD analysis project Ga0307425, IMG submission 202152) | Salt marsh sediment microbial communities from the Plum Island Ecosystem LTER, Massachusetts, United States - WE1603-30 | ecosystem: Environmental > Aquatic > Marine > Intertidal zone >...
CAGGCAATAAAGGTATCCGTTCCTGGAAGCGATGTAGATCCTGCCGTCGTGAACGATCGGGGTGGATTCGAAAGGGGGACCCAGTTTGCCGAGCAGGGTGAAATTCCATTCCTTGTCAAATTCATAAAGCCGGATCCCGTTGTAACCGGCGACGATAAGTTTATTCCTAACAAATACCGGGGAGGAAATTGAGGGACCTACGTATTGTTCGAATACCCCTTTCGGGGGACTCCGAAGGATCGAGCTTCATCACGTCTCCCGGTCCCGCTATGTACTGCTTCTCGACCGAAACCATAATGCACGAATCAGGGGTGATTACCGCCGAACCGTCCATGTCCGATCCAATTAAATAATCCCAGTCCAGCTCCCGGGTCACAAGGTTGTACCCCCAGACATGCCCCAAACCGGACGCCACATAGATCCGGCTGCCCTGAAGGATGACCAGGCGCTCCTCGGGATTTTCCGCATCCGGGTTCTCCCAGATGCTGCCCGTTCCCTTGACCACGTCATCAAAGGCATATTCCCAGATGAGCACACCGTCGGCGGCCCGGATCTTTTTCAGTTTATGGTCATAGGCACCCTGTATGAGGTAAAGTACGCTGTCCTCTTCGACAAGCAGGGGTTGTCCTGTCCATCCTGCCCGGGCCCAGGTCCCCGAGCCCAGCTTGCGCGAAATGACGGTCTCCCCCTCTCCCGGGTAATGTTTCCAGATCACTCCGAGGGTGTCCGGAGCCCTGTTCCCGTAATAATTCCTCCTTTCATTCCCCAGGAAAGTCCCGATGATTACCCGGCACTCCGGCGCCGAATCAGCCGGCCAGGTAAATTCCTTCAAGGAATCCTGTTTCTCAATACTGTCCAGCACAGGCATCGCGTTCATGATCGTGTCCGCGACAGGAATCGTATCCGCGACAGGAATCGTATCCGCGACAGGAATCGTATCCGCGACAGAAATCGTGTCGGGGCCCGGACAGGATTCACAGGCCATTTTGCCATCTTCGCCGATCACAAGCGGCGCATCGGGAAAATCGGCCATGGTCAGCTCCCTGAGTTTGTCTATGGCACGCCTCTGTGGATCGATCCTGGCGCCTCCCTCTCCGGGCTGATAGACCGGGATGACTTCACCGCCGAGGAACCGTCCGTCCGGTGCCAGGTAAAGCTTAACGATGGGCGCAATGCCGTTGGGCCCCCTCAGGTTGAACCTGCGGTAAGTGCAGAAATTGCCGAGGCTGTAGATGATAAACCGGTCCCGGTACACCTCGGCTGCCCGGGTGACATGGGGACCGTGGCCAAAGACGACATCGGCCCCGGCATCGATCACGGTATGTGCAAATTCGTAAATATTTCCCCTGTCATGTCCCAGGTACACCTCCGCTTCCCGGGTCATATGCTGATGGTCGGCTCCCTCTGCGCCGCCGTGGACCGAAACGATGAGCACATCGCATTCGGGCCCCAGCTGCCTGACCATGGCTGCCCCGAGTTGCGGGTCCAGGATGCTGTAACATCCCTGGTTGGGGGCAAACGCTAGTAGACCGTAGCGTATTCCTTCCCGCTCAACCACCGCAAAAGGCGTGGAGAGGGAGCCTGCATAGGCAAGGCCGTTCTCCCGGAGCACCCGTTCGGTTTCCCTCCTTCCCCCGGTTCCAAAATCATTCGAATGGTTGTTGGCTATGCTGAGCAGGTCAAACCCGGCTTCCATAAGGCAGTTCACATAGTGGACCGGCATCCTGAAAACAAAGCATTTCGTTGTGTCCAGGCACTCCTTTGCTATTCCCGAGTCCCCCGCAAAAGTCCCCTCCAGGTTCCCGAAGGTGATGTCGGCGTCACGGAGGACCGGGATGACGTCATCCAGCAGGGGATGGCAGTCATCCCCCGGGGGGAGATAAATGCGCGACGGGTAATCCGTACCCATCATGATGTCACCCACCCCGATGATGGTCAGGGTGTCCTGCTGGGCGGCAAGGGTGGCGCTGAGGGTCAGGAGTCCAGCCAGAAAAATTACATGCCGGGATTTCATCGGGTTCATGGGAAATTGTATCAGGGGGGGGACCGGGATGGTCCGTTAATCAAAACTCTGTCCGGGACGCATGGACAACTCGATCATCCGGTCGAATTCATCGGCGGTCAGGTCCTCGAAATAATAATTGACGGGGTTGACCTTCTTCCCGTTGAGGAGCACCTCGTAGTGCAGGTGGGGGGCAGTGGACAGTCCCGTGCTGCCTACGTAGGCTATGACATCCCCCCTTTTCACCTTCTTGCCGACCCTGGCATTGTTGAACTCGTTCAGGTGCGCATACAGGGTCTGGTAGCCATAGCCATGGTCAATGACCAGCACGTTACCGTATCCGCGCCGGGATTGCTGAATCCGTTCAATGGTCCCGTCTGCGGTGGCGTATACTTCGGTTCCGGTCGGGGCGGTGAAGTCCATCCCGTAATGAAACTTCCTGATCTTGTAGATCGGGTGGATCCGGAAACCCCAACCGGATGCCGTACGGGTCAGATCCTTGTTGGAGATGGGCTGTATGGCGGGGAGCGAGGACAGCTGGTCTTCCCTGCTTTTGGCCAGGTCGATTACCTCGTCGTAGGACTTGCTCTGCACGTAGACTGCCTTGGTAAGGTTGTCCAGGCGTTTGGCAGTCTCGATGATCAGTTCCGAGTTTTCATACCCTTCCAGGTATTCGTACCTGTTCACTCCGCCGAATCCAGCATTCCTGACCGAGGAAGGTATGGGATCGGCGTTGAAGATCGTGCGGTAGATGTTGTCATCCCGCCTTTCGATATCCTCGAGGACCGTTTCAAGATTACCCACCTTTTCGTTAAGAATCTCATACTGGAACTGGAGCTGGTTGTTTTCCCGCATAAGCATCTTCTCCCTTGGGGTATCGAAGATGGAGGAATAGAGGAAGTTAAGCAGAACGGCAACGGTGAGTATTACGGACAGGTAGGAAAGAAAAATCAGAAATCGACTCTTGAAACTGGGTTTGATCCTGTCATAACTCAATGATTGAGGATTATATCTGTATTTTGATTTGGGCATTTTCGCTCACTATGATGACCGAAAAATAAAAAATAATTTGCTCTAAAGCAATACGTTAGTTATTAACAAGTCCGCCTGGGGAGACGATCAGGGCATATTCCTGCGGATCCAGGTCATCGGAGTAGTAGTTCCTGGGATCCTTTGCCACGCCGTAAAGGCGGACTTCATAGTGCAGATGGGGACCGGTTGATTTTCCCGTGCTGCCGACGGTTCCAATGATGGTACCCCGTTTGATTTCCTGTCCCCTGTAAACCAGGATATCCTTCAGATGTCCGTAACGGGTGACGTACCCGTAACCATGGTCGATCAGGACCTCATTCCCGAATCCCGTGCGGGCATCTTTGGTCCGGATCACCACACCGTCACCCGTGGCAAAAACATTCATTCCCTCGCGGCCCGCAAAGTCCACCCCCTTATGCATGGCCCTCCTTTTGCTCATGGGATCGGTGCGGTACCCGAAGACCGAACTAACCCAGTAATAGTCCTGGAGCGAAATGGGCTGGATGGACGGTGTATGACTGATCAGGTTCTGGTGGTAACGTGCTTTGGAGAGTACTTCAGTGAACGAACCGGACTGGATCTCGAGCTTCACGCCTGCCATATCCACCCTGTGGGTAAGGTTCAGCATTACCGGCGTACTTTCATATCCCTGCAGGTTCTGATACTGCTCGGATCCACCAAGTCCCGCTTCACGCAGCGAAGCCGAAAGGGGACCCATCTGGTAAAAGGAACGGTAGATCCCGTCATCGCGGTTCTGAAGATCAAGAATGGTGGACTCAAGCTGAGCTACCTTCTCCTCCACCTTTAAATATTGATCGACGATTCCTTCCTTTTCTGCCAGAAGTTTAATTTCTTTGGGATTGCTTATGTATCTTCCGAGTGTGAACCGGATGCCAAAGGAAAGGATCACGGCAAGGATGGCAGGAAGTCCAATGTAAAGCAGCCGATGTCCCAGGCTTGGTTTAATGGCCTCAAAACGATGCGTAACAGTGTTAAAATGAAATCGTTGCTTACCCATGGTCTGAGCTAATGTTCACAAATATATAAAAACTAATTTTATAACTTGTTAATTTTGAGCCTTTAGGGCAAGCACATCTAACGTAAAATACTAAATAAGGTTACATTTTAATGGATTCGGCTTAATGAACGCAAAGGAAATTCGAAAGGCATTCCTGGATTTTTTTGAATCGCGTGGCCACCACATCACGGCTTCTGCACCCATGGTTGTACGGAACGATCCGACCCTCATGTTCACCAATGCAGGCATGAATCAATTCAAGGACTTATTCCTTGGAAATGAGCCTGTTATACACGCCAGGGTTACCGACAGCCAGAAATGCCTGAGGGTATCCGGAAAGCATAACGACCTGGAGGAAGTGGGACACGATACCTACCACCATACCATGTTCGAAATGCTGGGCAACTGGTCGTTCGGAAATTATTTTAAAAAAGAGGCCATCGCCTGGGCCTGGGAGTTCCTGACCGTTACCATGTCAATCGAAAAGGACAGGCTTTATGCGACGGTTTTTGCAGGCGACCCTGCCGATTCACTGGAAATGGACCGGGAGGCTTACGATCATTGGAAAGAACACCTGCCGGAGGACCATATCCTGAAAGGATCGAAGAAGGATAATTTCTGGGAAATGGGGGAAACCGGTCCCTGCGGCCCCTGCTCAGAGATCCATATTGATATCCGGGCGGCTGCGGAAAGAAAGAAGACTCAAGGAGCCTCCCTGGTCAATAAGGATCATCCGCATGTGATCGAGCTCTGGAACCTGGTTTTCATCCAGTTCAACCGGAAGGGGAACGGGAAACTGGAAACCCTGCCGATGAAGCATATTGACACGGGACTGGGACTGGAACGCCTGGCGATGGTCATGCAGGGGAAACGGTCGAACTACGATACGGACCTGTTTCAGTCCCTCATCCGTGAGATCGTCCGCATCACTTCCGTTCCCTATGGGAAAGACGAACAAGCGGATGTGGCCATGCGGGTGGTGGCCGACCATCTCCGTGCCGTGAGCTTCTCGATTGCAGACGGCCAGCTGCCCTCCAATAACAAGGCCGGCTATGTGATCCGCAGGATATTGCGCAGGGCCGTGCGCTACGGGTATACCTTCCTGAAGCAGGACCAACCCTTCATGCACCGACTGGTCCCGGTCCTGGCCGGAGAAATGGGAGACGCTTACCCCGAACTCAGGGAACAGCAGGAGCTGATCGAAAAGGTGATTCTGGAAGAAGAGGGATCCTTCCTGAAAACCCTTGCCAACGGGATCCGGATGCTCGACCAGCTGATGGCCGAAGCGTCAGAAGAGAAAAAAGCATCCATAGACGGCAAATCAGCCTTCATTCTTTACGACACCTATGGTTTCCCGCTTGACCTGACGCGCCTGATCCTGAAGGAAAACAACCTGGATGTCAGCCAGGAGGAATTTGAAAGGAAAATGGCTGCACAGAAGTCCCGTTCCCGCGATGCAGCCGCGGTCACCCGGGAGGACTGGCAGGAACTGTTCCCCACCGAAACCACCGTATTCCTGGGTTATGACCGGTCCACCGCCGATATCCGGATCTCCCGCTACCGCAAAACCGAGGAGAAAGGGAAAACCCGCTACCAGCTGGTGTTCGACAGGACACCGTTCTATGCTGAGAGCGGGGGACAGGTAGGCGATACGGGCACGATCGAAAGCAAGACTGAAGCGATCCCGATCCTGGACACCCGCAGGGAGAATAAACTGATCATTCATATTGCAGACGAACTGCCTTCAAGACCGGAAGCCGAATTCAGGGCAACCGTAAACCTCGAGGCCAGGGAATCGGCAGCCTGCCACCATACCGCCACCCACCTCCTGCATTTCGCACTCAGGGAGGAACTGGGCACGCACGTCGAACAGAAGGGCTCATTGGTACACCCGGATTACCTCCGCTTTGACTTTTCCCATTTTAAAAAGGTCGAACCGGAGGAACTCGACAGGATCGAAAAGCGCGTCAACCGGCTGATCCGGGAAAACATACCGCTTGAAGAGAAACGCAGTCTTCCCATGAAAAAGGCCATGGAAATGGGAGCCCTTGCGTTTTTCGGAGAAAAATACGGGGAAGAGGTCCGCGTGATCAGATTCGGTGATTCCATTGAGCTCTGCGGGGGCATACACGTGCGGGCCACCGGCAACATCGGGTTCTTCAAGATCACCCGGGAATCGGCCATAGCAGCCGGGATCAGGCGAATCGAAGCGGTGGCCGGTCCCGCTGCGGAACGGTACGTGGACCAGAAACTCGGGATGATCGATACCATCGAGGACCTCTTTAAATCCCGTAACCTCATCCCCACCATAGAGAAAACGCTTTCCGAGAACGCCGAGTTGAAGAAAATGCAGGAGCAGTTCAGCAGGGACCTCAGGGACCTGGCCCGGAAAAACCTGCTCGGCAAAATACGGAAGGTCGGGAACGTGAACCTGATCGCGGAAGAGATCCTCCTGAAGCCGGCCGAGAACATCAAGAGCCTCGCCTTCGAAATGAAAACCCAGGTCGAAAACCTGGTGCTGGCACTGGGTTCTGACATGGAGGGGAAAGCACACCTGACCCTGATGATATCGGAAAACCTTGTGAAGGAACTGGACCTTGATGCCAGGCAACTGATCCGCGAAGTGTCCGGGGAGATCCAGGGGGGAGGCGGGGGACAGGATTTCTATGCCACAGCTGGGGGCAAGAACCCAAAAGGCATTTTAAAAGCTCTGGCCATGATCGCAGCAAGGATCGAAAAGGTTGCCGGGTGAAATAAGCTCCAGTTCAGACTAGCGGCCGGTTAAAGACAGCTCCTCCGCTAGTAGGTGCGGGTCATGTTATCGGGGACCACGATGATGAAATCGGCCCGGCCGGCGGATCCGTCCTCAAGTTCATCCAGCGTATCCTGCATTACCGTGGTGATGGTCACGATCTTCAGGTCCGGACGGTCCTGCAGCAGGTACCAGACGATCCCCTCCCTGTTATCCGAATGGCCCGAGCCGTTGAAATGCAGGAATTGTTTGCCGGGGGACCAGTTCTTAAGGATGAAGTACCCCATGGTGGCATCCTTGATGGCCTGTGCCTTGGGAAGGTTTTCAGTGGCCTCCACCCCGGCGCCGTGGCCCATCCCGAGCATTTGTTTGTATCCCGGGAGTTCGGGGTCGTACCGGACCGGCAGCGGGGGGATGTACCTTCTGGCATCAGGTGAAAGCTTTTCGAGTCCCTCGAAACCCTCTCTGTACACCAGGTTGGCATACCGGCGGGGCACATTGGTGGCAATGAAGGGCAGTTTGTGGTCGAAGGCAAATTTCAGCAAGGGCTTGTAATCGGTCTTGTAATTCGGCCAGAGTCTTGCCTCGTCCTCGAATTTAGCTTCCGTAATGGTACCGTTCAGGTATTCATCCACCAGTAGCTGGTTGTCGGCCTCGAACATCTCCGCCCCGAGGATCAGCGCATCCCGGCTGTTGGCGTAAAGATCGGCAGTGACCTCCTTCTGGAGCCAGTGTGCGATCGGGTTGTCGTGGGACTCCCCGAAAAGGATTACATCCGCTTCATACAGTGATTTCATTATTTTTGAAAAGGGGACCTCCTTCCCGGTGGAATTAAAGATCCTGTAAGCAGGCTTATCCGTCGTAAACGACAGGAGCATCAATCCTGCGGTCAGTATCGCGAGTTGCTTTTTCATGGGCACAAATATAGAAGAAAACTCCATACCCGAAGATTTTCATATATTTGGTTTACTAATCCTAAAACACCAGCCATGGAAATCACCAGAACATTTGATCTCTTCGATCAGTACCGTGAAAAATTCAATATGGACGATGCGCTTGCCGGGAAGGAGCAGGGAGTCTGGGTCCGCTATTCCTCTGAACAGTTCATTGAAAAATCGCAGCTGACCAGTTATGGTTTAATGGAACTCGGCATGAAGAAGGGGGAAATGGTCGCCCTGATATCCAACAACCGGCCCGAATGGAACTTTGTGGATATGGGAGCGAGCATGGCGGGACTTATAATTGTGCCCATTTATCCCACGATCAGCCAGGAAGAGTACCAGTACATCCTGGATGACTGCAAGCCCAGGTTGATCTTCGTTTCAGACAAGGCATTGTACGACAAGATCAAACCCCTCGCCGATGCCAGGGACGTTCTGGAGGTTTACACTTTCAATGAAGTCGAAGGTGCCAGAAATTATGCCGAAATCCTGGCTCTTGGTGAAAAACATGCGGATAAACACCGGGAGGAGCTCGAGAAGATCAAGGCATCGATCAAACCGGAGGACCTTCTGACCCTGATCTATACCTCGGGGACTACCGGTTTCCCAAAGGGGGTGATGCTCTCACACAGAAATTTGGTGACCAATTTCATCACCACCGCAAAGGTCCATACCCTGGGATTCGGAGACAAGACCCTTGCCTTCCTCCCATTGAGCCACGTCTATCAGCGAATGGTCACCTATCATTTTATGAACAAGGGTATTGCCATTTACTATGCCGAAAACATGGGGACCATTTTAAACAATGTCAAGGAGATCAAACCTGAGATCTTCCTTTCCGTTCCCAGGCTCCTCGAAAGAGTATATGATGGAATTATTGCAAAAGGAAAGGACCTCAGCGGCATAAAGAAATCACTGTTTTTCTGGGCCGTTAACCTGGGACTCCGTTTTGAACTCAACCGGGCCAACGGATGGTGGTATCATTTTAAACTGGGGATTGCCGATAAGCTTATATTCTCCAAGTGGCGAGAGGCACTGGGGGGGAACATCAAGATCATCGTATCTGGAGCAGCCTCACTCCAGCCAAGGCTGGCAAGGGTATTTTCCGCAGCAGGCATTACCTTACTGGAAGGATACGGTCTGACCGAAACCTCTCCGGTCATTGCGGTTAACGACCAGGTAAAGAACGAGATCATGTTCGGTACGGTGGGACCTGTAATTGACGGGATCGAGGTTAAAATAGCCGAAGACGGGGAAATCCTCTGCAAGGGACCGAACGTCATGATGGGATATTACAGGCAGCCGGAACTCACCAGGGAAGTCATTGACAGGGACGGGTGGTTACACACAGGTGACATAGGCGTGATGGTTGACAATCACTACCTCAAGATCACAGACCGGAAAAAAGAGATCTTCAAGCTTTCAAGCGGCAAGTATATTGCCCCGCAGGTGATCGAAAACAGGCTCAAGGAATCCTTCTTTGTCGAACAGGCCATGGTGGTGGGGGAAAATGAAAAATTTGCGTCCGCCCTGATCTCTCCCAATTTCCCCTTTCTGCATGAATGGGCCTCAAGGCATGAGATCAAGTTCAGGGACAACACGGATCTGATCGCCATGAAGGAAGTGGTTGACCAGATCCAGGAGGAGGTGAATGAAATCAACAAATCACTTGGCGACCACGAGAAGATCAAAAGGATCCGCCTGGTACCAGAGGAATGGAGCACTCAAACCGGCGAAATGTCCCAGGTCTTCAAACTGAAACGCCGTGTTCTCAATGAACGTTACAGCAGCATCCTGCAGGAAATCTATTCCGTCGGCAAGGATACATCAATCGGAGAATAAGCACACCCGACGCATCCATTTCATTGCCATTTGCATCCTGCTTTTATAACCCCGGACCAAATGAAAATAATGCATCATCCCGGAATCCTGCCGGCCTTTATGATCGGCATCTTCCTGATCCTGTCCCTCTCAGGCTGCGAGAAATCCACGGACAATGGTCTCAAGAAGATCGACCTGGACAGCCTGACCATTGAAAATTATCCCAGGGTGGACGGTTCCACCTCGGCCCATCCCCTGCAGGTTTTGATTGCATGCATGGTTCTCGGGGTCGATTGGTCCTGGATGCCCGGCTGGTCTGACGATACCTACCGCATCTGGCCGTCCATGGATGAAAAACCCGAAGTGGCCCGGTTCATCCTGGACAGCATTGTCCACAACGGTACCCACGGGGCGTTTGTGAATCTCATTGAAGGCAGGGCAGATTTGATCCTTGTCGCCCGGTCTGCATCGCCCGATGAAATCCACCTGGCGGACAGTTTAGATGTAGGGCTTACAACCACCGCGGTCGCACTTGATGCTTTCGTGTTCATAGCCAACGTTAACAATCCGGTTAACTCATTGACCACAAAAGAGATACAGGATATCTACACAGGGAATATCACCCGGTGGGACCAGGTAGGGGGAACGGATACTGAAATCCATCCTTACCAGCGGGAACCGAATTCCGGCAGCCAGGAGCTTATGCTGTCACTGGTCATGAAGGACCTGACCATGATGGAATTCCCCGAACTGATCCTGTACGGGATGATGGGACCGATATACCAGATCACCTTTGACAGGGAGGGACTGGGCTACACCGTTTATTTTTTCGAACAGTTCATGGCACCTCACGACAGTTTAAAACTCCTTGGGGTTAACGGTGTGGTGCCGGAGTACAGTACCCTGCGAAACAAGCATTACACCTATACCACGGATGTATATGCCGTGATCCGGGAGGATATGGACCGGTCGTCGACTGCCTACCTCCTGTACCTCTGGCTCCAGACGGAAGAGGGACAGGCTGTTGTGGCGGAGAGCGGGTATATCCCCAATTTTTAAACTCTTTCTTAATACTGTCCTCCACAGCCGGATCAACCGGTCAATCATTCAGGTGACCAGCGGCAAGGTTCAACCATTACTGGTGTATCGCGTCAGGTTCTTGTGCGAAGCAACAGCAATCCCAGGAAGGTCAGCATGCCGTTCAGGATCAGGAGCTCGAAGCCGAAGGTATAGCCGTTGAACCAGCGTGCCGAATTCGAACTGATCAGGTAGCAGAGCACGGGGGAGACGATGGCGACCAGCGGGACCCAGCGGTCTTTCACCCGGTATTTTGTGAACAGCCCGAAACTGTAGAAGCCCAGCAGGGGACCGTAGGTATAGCCCGCCACGGTGAAAATTGCCGAGATCACGCTCTGGTTATTGATGGCCCTGAACAGCAGGATCACCCCCAGCAGGATTACGGAAATGCCCACGTGCACCAGTTTGCGCAGCCGCCTGAGCCTGTCCTCCGGCAGGCGTGTACCGTTCAGGATATCAACCGTAAAGGAGGTGGTCAGCGCGGTCAGCGCGGAATCTGCACTGGAATAAGCGGCAGCCACGAGTCCCAGCATAAAAAGTACGGTCACCACCGGGGAAAGGTAACCCTGTGTGGCGATCAGGGGGAACAGGTCATCCGTGCGTTCGGGAATGGGAATGGCGTAACGGGTGGCAAAGATGTACAGCAGGGCGCCCAGCGAAAGGAACAGCAGGTTGACCGGGACAAGGGCGGCGCTCATCCAGTACATGTTCTTCTGGGCCTCCTTCAGGTTCCGGCAGGAAAGGTTCTTCTGCATCATGTCCTGGTCCAGTCCCGTCATCACGATCGCAATGAACGCCCCGCTCAGGAATTGCTTGACAAAATGATCGCCCGCTTTCCAGTCCCCGAAGAAAAACACCTTTGAGTAGCCGCTCCGGGCCACTTCCCTTACCATGCCGGAAAAATCCAGTCCCATTGCCCGGCTTATCAGGACAACGACAATGGTCACAGCCAGCAGCATGAAAAGGGTCTGAAGGGTATCCGTCCAGATGATGGTCCGGATCCCGCCTCGAAAAGTATAGAGCCAGATTAAAAGGATGGTGATGACGACCGTTGCCCAGAACGGAATATTCCAGCTGCTGAAAATGCTGATGTGAAGCACCCCTGCAACCAGGTAAAGCCGGAACGAGGCGCCGATCACCCTGGAGAGCAGGAAGAAGGAGGCTCCGGTTTTGTAGGACCGCGTGCCGAAACGACCGTCCAGGTATGTATAGATCGAGGTGAGGTTCAGCCTGTAATAGAGCGGAAGCAGAACCTGTGCGATGACAAAATAGCCTACGAGGTAACCCAGGACCATCTGCATGTAGGAGAACTGGCTGTCCCCCACCCAGCCGGGGACAGAGATGAAGGTAACTCCTGAAAGGGAAGCGCCGATCATGCCGAAGGCCACGATGTACCAGGGACTCTGGCGCCTGCCAAGGAAAAAGGCGGCATTGTCCGCACGGCGCCCCGTGACCTGGCTGATCCCCAGGAGAAGGGCAAAATAGGCCAGGATGACGGTCAGGACCAGCAATGGAGTCATATCGGTACAAATAAAAGAAAAAAATTGCCTTATGTGGAATTTGATGCTATTTTTGAGATTCGCTAAAGGCTCTGATATGTCGGCATTCCACAACTATCCTTCCAAACTGCTCGAACAGGCGGTCCGCGAGTTCGCCAGCCTCCCCGGCATCGGCAACAAAACCGCCCTGCGGCTGGTCCTCCATCTTCTCAAGCAGGAGGAGGAAGACGTGGTGAACTTCGGGAATGCAATCATCGAACTGAAACGCAACATCCATCACTGCAAAATATGCTGTAATATATCCGATACCGAGACCTGCCAGATCTGTTCGAATACCAGGCGCGACGCCAACATGGTCTGCGTGGTGGAAAACATCAGGGATGTGATGTCGATTGAAAATACCAGCCAGTATAACGGGCTTTACCATGTCCTCGGCGGGATCATTTCGCCGATCGACGGCATCGGTCCCTCCGACCTGACCGTTGACAGCCTTGAAGAGAGGGTCAGGGCAGGGGGAATTGACGAGGTGATCCTTGCCCTGAGCACAACCATGGAAGGGGATACCACCAACTTCTACATTTATAAAAAACTGAAAGCCTATCCCGTAAAGGTCAGCGCCCTGGCAAGGGGACTGGCCATAGGGGACGAGCTGGAATATGCCGACGAGATCACACTGGGCCGCTCGATCGTCGACCGGACACCCTTTGAAGCTACATTCGGGGGTAAAAAACAGGGGAATTCCATTTAGGCGTATATTTGTCAATCATTTAAATCACTCATGCAATGGAACTTGTAAACAACCAGTATGTTATCGACGGGATACCGGTCGGGGAGCTGACCGAAAAGTACGGCACTCCCCTTTACGTCTATGAAACGGCCCGCATGGAAAAGCAATACAGGAAGCTGGTTAAGGCATTCAGGGGTTCCAGGATCAGGGTGTACTACGCATGCAAAGCCCTGACAAACATCAACGTGATGAAGTTCTTCTGCGGGCTCGGAGCGGGACTCGATGCCGTCTCCATCCAGGAGGTGATACTGGGACTCCAGGCCGGGTTCGATCCCGCCGATATCCTCTATACCCCGAACTGCGTGTCGCTCGAGGAGATCGATATGGCCGTTGAAAAGGGGATCCGGATCAACATCGACAACATTTCCATCCTGGAGCAGTTCGGTCACGAACACGGCAATAAGGTCCCCGTCTGGATCCGCATCAATCCCCACATCATGGCCGGGGGAAACCAGAAGATATCGACCGGGCACATCGACTCGAAGTTCGGGATCTCCATTTACCAGATCCCCCATGTTCAGCGGGTCATCGAGACCAACAACATGAAGGTGGAAGGCCTGCATATGCATACCGGGTCGGATATCCTCGATGTGGACGTTTTCCTGCGCGGGATCGAGATTCTGCTCGATACGGCGAGAAATTTCCCCGACCTCCAGTGCATCGACATCGGGTCGGGATTCAAAGTAGCCTACCGGGAAGGGGATCATTACACCGACATCGAGGCATTCGGCAAAAGCCTTTCAAAAAGGTTCAACGAATTTTGCATGGAATACGGAAGGGAGCTCACCCTGGCCTTCGAGCCCGGGAAATTCCTGGTTTCGGAAGCGGGATTCTTCCTGGCCAGGGTAAACGTGATCAAGCAGACGACGGCCACGGTTTTCGCGGGACTCGATACGGGAATGAACCACTTCATCCGTCCCATGTTCTACGATGCCTACCACGAAATTATAAACGTTTCCAGGCCGGGCGGCAAAACGAGGATCTATACCGTGGTCGGTTACATCTGTGAAACCGATACCTTTGGTTGGAACCGGAAAATCAGCGAGATCTCGGAAGGCGATATCCTCGCTTTTAAAAATGCAGGCGCCTACTGTTTTGCAATGTCCTCGAACTATAATTCCAGGTACCGTCCGGCAGAGGTGCTGATCCATAAGAAAAAGGATTACCTGATCCGCAAGCGGGAAGACATAGAAGACCTGACCCGGAACCAGGTGATCCTGGAAAACGTCCTATAATAATCTGAAATCCGCATCCGTTCTAAAGGCACCATCCACTGGCTATGGACCTGTCCGTCATCATTGTCAACTACAACGTCAAATACTTCCTGGAGCAATGCCTGCATTCCGTTCAGAGGGCAATGGGCAATCTTGAAACAGAAGTATTCGTGGTCGACAACAACTCGGTGGACGGGTCCTGTGCCATGGTACAGGACAAATTCCCAGGGATTAAACTCATCCGCAACGAAGAAAATCTCGGGTTTGCATCAGCCAATAACCAAGCTATCCGGCAATCCACCGGAAGGTACATCCTCCTGCTGAACCCGGATACCGTGATCGAGGAAGATACCCTGTCGAAATGCGTGCGGTACATGGATGAACACCCCGGGGCAGGGGGACTCGGGGTGAAAATGATCGACGGGAAAGGGGATTTCCTGCCCGAATCCAAGCGTGCGCTGCCTACACCCGCAGTGGCCTTCTACAAAATATTCGGCCTGTCCCGCCTGTTCCCCAGGTCCAGGGTGTTCGGCAGATACCACCTGGGGTACATGGACAGGGACCATATCCACTCCGTAGAGATCCTGCCGGGGGCATTTATGATGCTGCGAGGATCCGCGCTGGATAAAGTGGGACTCCTGGATGAGCGTTTTTTTATGTACGGGGAGGACATCGACCTTTCTTACAGGCTTCTGAACGCAGGCTATCAGAACATCTATTACCCGGAAACCACCATCATCCACTACAAGGGGGAGAGCACGAAAAAAGGCAGCCTGAATTACGTGGTGACCTTTTACAATGCCATGCGTATTTTCGCGCAGAAACATTTCTCCAGAAAGATGGCAAGATCCTATTCCCTGGTCATTAACCTGGCCATCTATTTCAGGGCATTACTGGCCATCATCCGGCGCTTTGCCAGGAATTTCTCGGTCCCCGCCCTTCAGGCCGTCCTGATCTACCTCGGGTTTTACCTGATCAAACCACTCTGGGAGCTTTACAAATTCCAGGGAACATCCCAGTATCCCCAGGAATACATGACCGTGGTTGTTCCCGTCTACATCCTGGTCTGGCTGCTGTCGTTATTCTTCTCCGGGGCCTATGACACCCCGGTGAAACCTTATAACATTTTCAAGGGGATTTTCGTGGGGACTATCGTGATCCTTGTCGTCTATGCACTCCTGCCCGAAAGCCTGCGCTTCTCAAGGGCCCTGCTCCTGCTCGGGGCGGCCTGGGCGACCCTTTCGTCTTACCTGCTCTGCATCCTGCTGCATATCAGCCGGATAACCGGTTTCCGGTTCGATGTAAGGAGAAACAGGAAATTACTGATCATCGGGAAAACCAGGGAGGCCGGCCGGGTGGAATCCCTGTTAAGAAAAGCGGAATCCAACCTCAACATCATCGGCTATGTTAATCCTGTGCCTGCCGATGAAAAAGGATATACGGGCCACATCGGGCAGCTGCAGGACCTGATCACCGTTAACAACATCGATGAGCTCATATTCTGTGCCAGCGATATCTCTTCCCAGGAAATCATCGGCCAGATGGTAACCCTGACAAACGGCAAGATACATTATAAGATAGCACCGCCCGAGAGCCTGTCCATCATCGGAAGCCATTCGATCAATACACCGGGTGACGTCTACCTCATCGATTTTGAATCCATAACCAAGAAATCGAACCGCAGGATCAAACGACTTTTCGATGTCCTTTCGGCCCTGCTGCTCCTGGTTTTCTACCCGGTCCTCGCATTTACCGTAAAGAACCCGGGACAGGCTTTCCTGAATATCCTGAACGTGCTTTCCGGCCAGTATTCATGGGTCGGGTTCCATCCATCGCCCGACCGGCCGAGGCTTCCCAGCATCAGGCCCGGGATCCTTTTCCCCTCCGATGCCCTCGGGGGTGAAGACATCCCGCAGGAGACCAAGGACAGCCTGAATTTATTGTATGTCAAGAACTACAGCGTATTTACCGATGCGGGGATCCTGATGCGAAGCATCCGCCAGATCGGAAGAAAGCAATGATTAATTGATCCCACTCCCTGAAAATTCTTTATTTTTATCTGGTCTCAGGAAACAATTTTCGCGGAACCTGGCCATGATTGAAATTACACTGCCCCCGATGGGCGAAGGAATTATCGAAGCCGAGATCACCCGATGGATGGTCCGGGAAGGCATGCAGGTTGAGCTGGACCAGTCCGTGGTCGAAGTGGCGACAGACAAGGTGGACAGTGAGATACCTGCTCCCGCCACCGGAAAAATCCATAAAATCCTGCTCCGGGAAGGAGATATCGCCAAGATTGGCCAGGTAATGGCCCTTATAGCCGTATCCGGGGAAAATGGCACCCTGCCGGAAGAAGCCGGTGCCACGGAAGAAGCCGCTGCCGCGGAGGAAGTCGGTGCCGCGGAGGAAGTCGGTGCCGCGGAGGAAGTTCCCGGACAATTTGCCGGACCTGTACACCCGCCTGCAATCTACCAGAAGGTGGCCTTCCTTTCGCCCGTTATACGCAAACTTGCGGTTGATCATGAAATTTCTGCGGCTGAGATCCAGGGAATACAGGGCAGCGGGATCGGCGGCCGGGTCACCCGGGCGGATGTCCAGGCTTACCTTGCGGGCAGGTCCCCCGCCACGAATGCCCATACCCAGGGAACCCGGACGCCCGAAACCCCTCCCGGGCTTTTTAGCCGTGAACAGATACAGGGCAGCGGTCCCTCTGTGACAGAGGAAATGGACCGGATGAGAAGGCTCATCGCCGACCATATGGTCTACTCAAAACAGGTTGCTCCACATGTCACCTCCTTCGTGGAATCCGATGTTACCGGTATGATCCGGTGGAGGGACCGGGTGAAGAATGAATTCCTGAAGAAATACGGGCAGAAGCTCACGATCACAACCCTGATCCTTGAAACGGTCATCATGGCTCTGAAGGAGCATCCCGGGATCAATGTCTCGGTTGACGGTTATACGATCATCCGCAAACGCTCCATCAACATCGGGATGGCTGCGGCCCTTCCGGACGGGAACCTGATCGTCCCCGTGATCCATGATGCGGATATGCTGAACCTGGTGGGACTGGCGACCAGGGTGAATGACCTGGCCGACCGGGCAAGGACCAATAATCTGTTACCGTCCGAAATCCAGGGAGGGACCTTCACGGTAACCAACCTGGGACAATTCGGCAACCTCACCGGCACCCCGATCATTAACCAGCCCCAGGTCGCAATCCTCGCCGTCGGCTCCATTGTTAAAAAACCTGCCGTTGTGGCAACTTCCAGGGGAGATGCCATGGGCATACGGGATATCCTGATGCTTTCACTGGCATACGACCACCGGGTGGTGGATGGCGCACTCGGGGGAATATTCCTGAAAAGCATCGGGGACCACCTGCAGGACTTTGACACAGGCAGGAGAATTTGATAATGCAAACGGGTATATTAATGCAGGTAATCCGGTGCTTCGGTCAAAAATTCCGCAGACGTTCATCTTATGGCACTGCGCAAATGGATTTCTTTCGTGATAATTATTAAATTTGTCTATATCCACCTTGATCTCCTGAGAACCAATGAAACGCCACACCCTTTTACTGCTGCTACCCCTGATCGCCGGGACTGTGCTATCGCAGATTACCGGTGATTACCGGGAGATGTTTCTTGAAGCGGAATCTTACTTCCTGTTCGAGGAATACATGGAAGCCCTTCCGTATTATGAACCCATTCATAAACAGTACCCGGACAACGACAATATTAATTATAAAATCGGGGTGTGTTACCTGAACGATCCCTACCGGAAAAGCGAATCTATCGAATACCTTGAAAGGGCCTCCAAGAATATCAACCTGAAATACAAGGAGAACAGTTTCAGGGAAACAAGCGCACCCCTGGAGGCATTCTTTTACCTGGGCAACGCCTACCGCATCAATGGTCAGCTTGACAAGGCGATCGCAACGTATGAATACTTCAAATCCCAGGCCGATCCGGAACTGTACGACCTGCAACTGGTCAACGAACAGATCACGGCCTGCGAAAATGCCAAGGAACTCCAGACCCGCCCGGTCGATGTTGACATTACCAATGTGGGAGACCGGGTCAATACGCGGTTTTCAGATGTGAACCCGGTCATCTCGGGGGATGAGAGCAAATTGGTCTACATCCAGAAACAGCCGTTCTACGATGCCATTGCCTACTGTGAAAAGCTGGAGGACGGATGGTCCTTCCCCAGAATCCTGATGGAAGAACTGAAAGTGGATGAGGACGCCTA
>Ga0307425_1000907_pt1 | contig 18392 bp, 17 predicted proteins | sample SalMarWE160330MG_FD_202152 | JGI IMG/M metagenome (GOLD analysis project Ga0307425, IMG submission 202152) | Salt marsh sediment microbial communities from the Plum Island Ecosystem LTER, Massachusetts, United States - WE1603-30 | ecosystem: Environmental > Aquatic > Marine > Intertidal zone >...
TACAAGATCGGAAAGATCAAAAGGGGTTCCCAGGCCCAGTTTGTATTTGCCTGCCAGACCATGAATATTTGTATAATCAACATAATCTGTTACCGGTTTCAGTGTCAGTGAGACATTATCAAAGCGCGCAAAACAAATTCCATCCGTAGAGACTTCCACATAGGCCAGCTCGAGAAATCCCAGGCCCGTTCCCTCGTCAAAAATTACGGAATTCTCAAACACCGCGAAGTCCCATCCATCCCCATCCTTTATACCGTGTTCAAAAGTCATAGTAATCTGCCCACCGCGACCCAGGCACACTATGTCATCATAGGCCCCCGCGGCCTTACCAAGGGCCTTTTCCGGCGTCCGCCATTCAGCATCCACATATCCTCCGGCGATATAATCCTCCCATCCCGTGGCCCAGCCAACGAAATCAGTGCTATCTTTGTCCACAGGGTAAAAGGGTTCGTACTCGCTTCCGGGAACAAACGGCCCTGCCGGTGAATCAACAGGGGTCATCAGTAATGCTATTATAAAAAAACAAAAAAATAAGATAATTAATAAAATCCTCTTCAACGGCCTTACCTGATCGTGTAGTTGATGACCTGTCTCTGCCCCTTCCGGTTGAGCTTCATGGAAAATTCATCTCTTGATTCGATTTTTCTGTACAGGTCCGATACTTCTTTTGCAATACCGCCGGCACTTCTATCAACACCCAGCAGGATATCTCCTATCCCGGATCCAATTTCGTTAAAAGACATGTCCAAAGGGACCGATTTCAGTCCATCATACAGGGCAGCCAACTTTGCCGGGTTTTCAATGACGGTTCCATTGATCTCCTGAATAATGTCACCGTTTTTTAACCCATATTGTTCAAATATGGACCCCTGCCGGATGCCCACAAGCTGTAATCCCCGAGACTCTCCATCCAGAATAACAGGCCGAACGCGCATCTGAGACATAATGTCCTTGACATTCTTAAATGCCTTTTCCAGGTCTTCGTGTGCCACCCTGACGGATATACCGCCTTTACCGAATTCCTTTTCCGCATATTTGCTCAGTTCTTCTGATGGGGCTCCGCTCTCCATCACCAGAATCTCATCCTTCTCCCTGAACCGTATAATCGCTTTTTCCTTCAATATTTCCTTTATGACGCCACCTTGAATGGGATCCCCGATTCTGTATAACCCCTGTCTTCGAATTTCCCTGTCTTCAATAACAGCAAGGGCATTTTCCTGGCCACTGTTTACTGTGCCGCGCAAGGCGAGCTTATGAAGTGCAGGATCAGGGTGGGTTTTTGAAACGGCAGAAATTCTTTTATCGCTATCAATGCCCACACAGGACTCCGGTCGAGTAGGTCCTTTCCGGTTTTCCACAACCTCTGTGGAAATTTTGACCGGAGGTTGCAAATTATCTTGATTTAGCCTTAACCGGACTATCTTATAAAAGGTGCTAACTCCGGCGAATATCACCACGGATATTACAAGAAGTTTGAGAATAATATGATATGACCGTAACACTATTCCACCTGAGATGATGTAAATATCAGTTTTGGCTTGCTTATTGGTCCTTCAACCAGAAAGGGCAGGTTTTTCTTTCCGAACAGCTCTAATTCGCCTTTTAAACCGAGCCGGCTTTTGGTAAATTCTCTTTCCAGGTCAATGCTCCCTTTTAGAGTTATGTTCATCTTCCCGGATCTCAAACAGAATCGAGTCACACTGGCCTTTTGATCCTCAATAACCATCTCTGTTTCCAGAGCGCGTATGTCAATAAATCTGGAATTTAAGTCAGCTACGGAAAACCTCAGACTGCCATCCCTCAGCCTGAAGTCGGCCCTGCCCGAACCATCGGTTAATGAGCCGGACGTTGTATGGTAACGAATGTCTCCGTCCAAGTTTCCTTCAACAGAATGGCCGAGCAGAACGGGAAGATACTCATTATCGCCAACACGAATATTTTTCAGTTCAATCACCCCGTCAAAAGGCCCGCCTAATCCACCTTCCATAAAATTAACCCGGCCACTAATATCCCCTCCGCAAGCCCTGCATTCAAACCCAAAATCGAATCGCCCCTGTAACAAAGGCCATATCCTTGGCTTGATAGTAATATGTTCGGAAGAAAAAAGCGCTGTGTCCGGATTTTCCTTCAAAAAGAGCTTAGTCCCTAACGACTCAAACCCGAAAGGCAGACGGGGACGTATCCGGTCAATGTCCAAAACGAGGCGGGAATCAACCCTTTTTGCATTTGCCTGGAGATAATTATAAAGATCCTTCGAAGGGAAAAGCCAGTACAGCAAAGCGACTGTTAAGAGAACGGCATACAAAAAATATCCGAACCCTCTTAGTAAAGTTGATTGAAAATATCGAAATCTCATCTCATCGCCCCGGTAAATCTCTGCCTTTTTCTTATGCACTGATTAGCAAAGCCATGAATAATCAATGCGGCCGATCCAATTCCAGCTTCCTGAAATTGGACCGGAAATTCATATTTAGTGCTTTTTCCTAAAAAACCTTACTACCGAAAAAATACTCAAGAAAAATATTGACACAAGAATTACATATGAAACATTCCGTTCCAAAATGCCTGATCCCGCACCAGAGGCACCAATAAAGCAATTACTGCTGCCGTCACCGGTTATCGTCCCTATTGCACTCCAGAGTCTGTGTAAACTGATTGTGCCGGACCCATCTGATGATTTCTGTTCGCAGACATACAGATTTCCGCCCCCAAAGACAATACTCTGGGCATCTTCATCAGCAGCACCAACCGCTGTCTTGATACTACCATCAGTATAATAAATAGTGTTCCCGCTTCCGGCAGTGGCATAAATATAATCTCCGTAGCCGTAGCAAGCCGCGGCGAGTCCACCGTCAAATGTAATATAATCCTGTCTAGTGACCGCCCCTGTTGAAGTATCTACAACATGAAAATACCCATCACCACCCCAGACTGATTCACCATATAACAGGGTCTGTGTTTCTTTAAAAATGATCGGCCCGTTACCACCTCCGTTCGGCTGGGCAAAAGCGGCCCTCTGGGTGGCAGCAGTAAATGTACCATTAATTTCATACAGATACATATTGCCGAAGAATTCTGCCGAAGCAAACCAGATGACGTCTGTCCAGGGATTTTGAGCAAAACTGTATATGGAACCGCTACACCCAGTATCAAAAGACTCGCAGGCTGCAGGCCAGGCATTGGTTAACAGGAGACGGTATACTTTCGTGGTGTCACCGTTATCATGAAAATACAAATAATCATTGCTGGAGATCAGAAACCCGGTAGCGCTTCCCCATGCACCGCCAAGTCCGCTTGTGTCTGAAACCAAGGTGCTGGCCCCTGTATCTAAATCATAGGCATAAATCCTTTTGTCGTCTCCGCAATAGAGCAATTGATTTTCGTAATAGCCAATGGATCCGTTCCACGCAAATACTGCGGGGACCGGATCGGCCAAGGCCATGGCTTCGTAAGAACCCTTCGGGGTTATTGCCGCATTAACCGGGTTTGCCAGCAGGATAACCAAAACGACACTCAAACCTGTCCACAGTAAGTTGCAAGTTGAACGCCCTTGCTTCATGATAAAACCTCCATTCTCTAATAAAGTTGGTTACACGCTACATATTTCTGCTTCTTTTGAGGAGAATTCTAAAAAAAACAGGGCCCCCTATTATGGCCGTTATGATTCCCACCGGCATCTCTGTAGGCGCTACAACAGTACGTGCGAAAAGATCGCACAAAGTCAAAAATGCCCCTCCCAGGCAGAATGAAGCCGGAAGTACCACTCTATGGTCTACACCCGACAGACGCCTTACAGCATGCGGGATAATGAGCCCCACAAAACCGATGGGGCCGGCCAGTGAAACTGCTGCGGCTGTCGTAAGCCCAGTGCCGAGGAAGACCTGTTTTTGTACTGATCCCACATTCACACCGTGGCCCATTGCCATCTCTTCACTAAATGCAAGCTGGTTAAGCGAGTGCCCTTGAAGAAAGAGCAACAAAATGCCAGGTAGGAGCAACGGGAGCAGGGCCGACAATTCCCGGTAACCTACTACGTCCAGCCCCCCCATCATCCACCTATCCATGGCAACCAGAAGCTGAGGGCTGACAATGTAGCGAACCAACATTATTACGGCTCCGCACAGAATATTAATTGTCACTCCGGCCAGCAGAATAGTGGTCATTGAGACACCCAAAGGGCTGCGGGCAAACCAATATATGGCCCCTACGCAGAGAATGCATCCCAGAAGACTAAATAGTTGTACGGATGAAAACGGCCCAAAATAAATAGAAAGCCCCGGAACAGATATGATAATCACTGCTCCAACAGCCCCTGCCCCTGATATCCCGAGTACGAAAGGCTCGGCCAGGGGATTTCGCAGGACCACCTGCAACGAGCTTCCTGCCAAGGCCAGCGATCCGCCCACAAGAAATGCGAGCAACACACGGGGTATTCGCTGATAGAAAAATATTTCCGTGTCCACATGAGGAATATGAAAAAAAATGGAATTTGTTATATTGGTAATCCCCAAACTTTCACTCCCGAAAAAGGGTGCTCCTGCAAGAATGACTACTGACAGCAGACCATAGCCTGCTAATAACAGAAGAAACCTTTTCCTTGTCAGCATGCTTGTCACGACTCTTTTACCTTCCGGGCCCCGAGACCTGTGCTTGGGAGTACAATTGGAATACCCGTCGTCGGATGTGGAATAACTGCCACACCATCACCATAAGCGTCCTTCAATATTCCCTCGGAGAGGATCTCCTTAGGGCTTCCCTTCTCAATGATTTTTCCATCTTTTAGTAAAAGCACGCGGTGGCTATAGAAGGAGGCCAGGTTCAAGTCATGCGTCACAATGCCCACCCCCATTCCTTCTTCCACAAGCTCAGAAAGCAGCGTGAAGAACTTTACCTGATGTTGCATATCCAAGGCGCTTGTAGGTTCATCTAACAGGAGGACCTTCGGTTCCTGTGCTAATACAGAGGCCAAAAGCACACGCTGTCTCTCACCTCCGGAGAGATGTGAAAGGTATCGTCCACGGTATTGTATAACCTCTGCCCTAATGAGACATTGCTCAACCACATTTATGTCATGCGGGGACAGAAAACCCGCACCTGACAAATGTGGAAATCGCCCCATTACAACAACTTCCTGTACAGAGTAATCAAAATGGCCGGAGGTATTCTGGGGAAAATAGCCGAGGATTCTGGCAATTTCCCGCCGTTTTATCTTGGAAATATCCTTTTCTTTAAGAAATACATTGCCCGAATCAGGGGTTATGACGCCTGACGCAATTTTCAAAAGGGTGCTCTTGCCCGAACCATTGGGGCCGATGATCCCTACAATCTCTCCTTTTGCAACAGAAAAAGACGTTGAATCGAGCTTCCAACCACTTCCGGCATATTTGTATTTAACACTTTGTACGGATAATATTTTTCGATCCACAGCTACCTCGCTAATTCTTCATGAAGCGTTTGTGCAAGGCAACGGGCGGAAGCGCCCACACGGGGACCCGGTACAAGAAGAAAGTCCTCGGTCATGACATAAACCCTGCTATTGGCAACCGCAGGAATTGCTCTAAGCACATTCCATTCTGATATTATCTGTCTCCTCTGAACATCTGTAATTTTCTCTCCTGGCCGAGCCTCGATAATTACTTCAGGTGCACGTTTGACCAGGCTCTCTTTTGACGCCTCGGGATAGGGTTGGGTGACATCTGAAAAAATATTTTCTCCTCCGGCGATTTGCAAAATTTCGCTAACAAAACTCGGGCCACCTGCCGTGTAAAGGTTTGCAATGGAACCGGGAGAGCGGCCGAGACAAACGAACACCTTTTTTCTGGATTGACCTGCAGTTTTTTCTCGGATCTGTTCCAGTTCACCACGAATGGCGTCACACAGCTTTTGTGCCTGTTCGGGACAGTCAAGGATACTCCCCAACTTGTAAATACCCTCATAAATGGAAGAAAGACTGTCCATCCTGACATGAAGAATATGTATGCCCTTTTTCCTGCAAAACCTGTCCACCTTCTCGTGCTCTCCCTGTAGGATAATCAAGTCAGGGTGGAGCGCGGTGAGCTTTTCCAGGTTCGGGTTAAAATATCCGCCTACCCCTGGTAGTTCTTTTGCTTCAGGCGGGTATACGCAGAAATCTGTAACTGCAACAAGTCGCCCTCCGCATCCGAGGGCAAAGATAGTCTCTGTTATTTGTGGTGCCATTGAAACGATTCGCCTCGTTTTACTCACGTTACTATTGGCCCGGGCAAGGTTGTCTTTCAATGAACATTGAGATAGGGCCTTATCATTAAGCCAATTAATGCCAGGGAAAAAAGCAATAAATAAAAAGGCCGTCAAAATGTATTTAGCAAAACTTTTCAGCAACGTTCTCATCCCCAAAAAAATCCCCGGACCGAAAGGTATTCGATCCGGGGATTTCCCTTTTTTATCCTCAGAATCTTTTGGGAAGCCTGTGTCCGCGAAGGTTATTCCATCGGTTCAGGCAGGTCTTCTGACTTCCCCGCCCTTTTAGCGACCTTCCCATCCCGGTTTATAAGAACAGTGGTACACAAAGGCTAAAAGAGTTCCCTTTTCCTGAAAGAAAAGGGCGGGGTTACAGCGGCGGGCCCATCCCCGTTTCTCACGGGGTTCCCTATTAAGCTCAAGACGAGCACCTAAACCTGGACATATTTTTTAAGTAAAAAGGAGGCAAAAGTCAACAGAAAAATTGATACCGCCCGCAAGTTAAAAGGAAGGCTTTAACAGGTAAACATAAAAAAGAAATTAATGTTATTTATTCTCTATCCAAAATTTCCAGTTTCCTATCTATATTGTCGTGAATCCAGTGGCTATCCCACCATTCAATTGGATTAACGAACACACCATTAACCATAATCCCGAAATGAAGATGATCTCCGCCTGCAAGACCGGTCTGCCCGGTTAATCCTATCACTTCTCCTTTCATAACCTCCTGCCCCATTGCAACTCTTATCTCGCTCAGATGGGAGTAAACAGAGGCAATACCCTGCCCATGGTCCAGAACAACTGTAAGCCCATATATTCCAAGGCGATCGCGAAAGACCACGCGGCCATTATTCGACGCCTGGACCTCTGAGTTTGCCAGTGAAGCCAGATCCACACCCAAGTGCACCTGTTCGTCAATCTTTTGTCCCTTATAGTAATAAAAACGCCTATCACCAAACCCCGCCATGGTTGCAGCGTTTTTGAGTCTTATCCAGCTACCTTTCCAGAGCCGTTTGGGACCTGTTTTTGTCTTTAAATTGTAAAAGACCAAATTATTCTCCTGTCTCAGTTCCTGATTGATTTTGAGGAATTTTTCGAGGTCACTCGATTCTGGCTGAAAAGCATAAAAAGAAAAATAGGGAAGAATGTGTCCTAAAAACCGATCGGTAATATTGATTTCCTCTGTTCTAAATTGCTTTCTTCGTATATGGTAGTAAAAACTGGCTTTTGAAACGTTTCCCGCCTTATCTTTTGCCCAGAGATATATTTCCGGTTGTGCCTTTATGTCATGGGGAATGGCAAAATAGCAGACATTAAATTCTCCTTGGGACTCGCCACCTGTCAGAAAACCAGGGAAAAACAGATCATTCACGAAAAGGCCACTCTCTATGGTGTCAGAAGAGGTTTGGTATACGACCAGACCGGTGCCTCCAAGATTGACATAATGCATCCTGCTCAGAGCCCTTATTGCCGGCGGAATCGTATCAACAATTATTTTGTGCTCAACCAGAGAAAGGTTTCCATCTCCACCGCTCCTCCTGGAATAATCACGAACGCTAACTTCCAGATCGATCCGTCCCTGAGCCAGATTAAGCTTGTGAGGATCAATTGAAAACCGTGTATTGTAGCTGTTAACCCCTTCACAGTTAAGTAGACCCTTGAATGGGAACGTCTTCTCTAAAACCCTTATCTTCCGGCCCTCCTGTTTCACAGATACCTCAAGGACCCTGAGGCCCCTTTTCATATCGCTGACGGTCAGCCCGAATTCCTGGTTTTCTGAAAGGAAATCCGGTAAAGGTCGAAGAGTTATCTCGGGTTTCTCTCCTTCAAATATGATGAATAAAAACCAGCCGAGAAGGATAAGTACCAATAAAACCGACCCGGTTGCCAAAAAAAGGCTCGCTTTTTTTCTTTTGCCCATGGGTTTATGTTTCTCTCAATAAAATTAGCGCTTGATATAAAAAAACCGCTCTAAAAATGAAAACTTGCGGCAATGTCCCTTACATTATACGGTTAATCAAATTATGGCCAATGAGTCAACCAAATAGTGTCCGGTTGGAAATTTCCGATAGGCAGATATTGATAGCAATTAATATCGATGATGGCAAATATTTTTCAGAAGCATGGAGGAGATATCATGGAAAGGCCTTATCATGTCGGTATTATCGGCGCAGGTGCATGTGATAATTCAAATTATCAGCTTGCCAGGAATGTGGGTTTTGAGATAGGCAAAAGGGGGTGGATACTCATTTGCGGCGGTCTTGGTGGGGTTATGGAAGGGGCTGCCAGAGGGTGCTCAGAATCGTCCGGCGTCACAGTGGGCATTCTTCCCGGCCTCAAAAAGGAATCGGCCAATGCCTATATCCATGTCCCCATACCTACAGGTCTCGATGAAGGGCGTAACTTACTTGTAATCCGGGCATCGGACATTCTTATCTCCATAGCAGGGGGCTATGGCACGCTTTCTGAGATTGCCCTGGCATTGAAAACGAGAAAAAAAGTTATAGGCCTTATGACCTGGAAGGACATTCCCGGCGTGCATTATGTATCTGATTATCATGACGCTATCCAAATGGTCGAAAACTTATTAAAAAATCCTTAATTGCCTAGGCTAACGGAGGCATATACCGCTGCTAATATGAATTCTGGGCCCATGTCTGCCATGCCAGTAAAGGCAGGCTGATTTCTGACTCCTGATCTGTTACTCAAAGTTTTATATTTCTGCTTATTTTTTTAACCTCTGCCATAATTTCTGCTGAATCCAATACTGTAAATTTCCTGTTTTTCATTAAAACCTTACCGTTCACCACGACGTCCTTTACATCAGAGCCATTGGCAGCGTAAACAATGGCCGAAAGGAGGTCATAAATGGGACACAGGCTGGGACTGTTAAGATCAAGGACAATAATATCGGCCTTCTTCCCGGTTTCAAGTGTTCCTATCTCATTTTCAAGACCTAAGACAGCCGCTCCCCAAATGGTGGCCATCTTAAGTACTGTCCCTGCGTCCAGGCTTGTCGGATCATTGTCAATTACCTTGCTCAGTTTGGCTGCGGTATCCATCTCACAAAAAAGATCCAGGTTATTGTTGGAGGAGCAACCGTCCGTACCCAGCCCCACTGTCAATCCCATCCTTACCATGTCGGATATTCTACCAGCTCCGGAGCACAATTTCATATTACTCTCGGGCAGGTGAACGACTTTCACTTTGTTTTTTCTGAGATATTCCAATTCATCATCGTCTAAATGCACTGCATGAGCGGCTATCAAGGTTTCATCAATCAACCCCAGTCCTTCCAAATAATGGACCGGCCTCTTCCCGGTTTTATGCATGACCTCATAAACCTCTTCACTGGTCTCAGAAAGGTGAATCTGCAATGGCAAATCAAAGTCCCGCGATATTTCCTTCGCAGCCTTCAGCGTACGGTCGGAACATGTCAGAGGGCTGTGACAAAACATGCCCGGCGTTATAAGATCCGAGTATCCCAGCCATCTCTCTATGAATTCCTTTGCCACCTTTATGTTATCCTTGGGATCCTTTATGCCGGGCGCAGGGAAGTCTATTACTCCCTGAGCAATAAGACCCCTAAGTCCAGACTCATGAACTGCCCGGACCGTATCATCCTGAAAAAAATACCCGTCAACACAGCAGGTCGTTCCGGATGCGATCATCTCAAGGCACCCAAGAAGAGAACACCAGTAAACCGTTTCAGGGTTGAGGAACTTTGCCTCGGCAGGAAAGATCTTATCAAAAAGCCATTTTCTCAACGGCAGGTCATCTGCAAAACCCCTAAAGAGGGTCATTGCAGCATGAGTATGACCATTGATCAAACCAGGCATGATAATTGACTCTCTTGCATCAATTATCTCTACACGTCGGTCCAAAGGCTGAAGGCCTTTGCAATCCGTCTTCCGAATAGACGTGATTTTCCCGTCCTTTATAAATACGCTGGTGTCCGGAAGCGGATCCTGTCCATCTACCATTGTAATGGCAGTGCCTCCTTCTATGACAATATCTGCATCCATTTCGATTGCTTGCAACTCTTGACGACCCTGGTTTGCGAAAGTCATATACTTAAATCCCCCGAAAAGTAGATATGAACAGGCTCACACATGTCGCACTAAGAGATGAGACGTGGCTTTGAGGCCTTTAAACTTACTTATTTTCTTGACACCTTTACGTCCTCTGTTAAAAATTGACAGACTCGTAAAAAGACGCAAACCGACTTTTTACGAGGTTATCAATGTTGATGTCAAAACTTTTGAATAATACCAATTTTTTCTTTGTCGGGCATTAGGAACCGAGATATGGCTAATATAGCACCTTTTAAAGGACTAACATATAATTATCACATGAGAAAAGATTTTGAACTCATGGTTGCTCCCCCCTACGATGTGATTTCGGAGGATGAACAGGAAGCATATTACCAGTTAGATCCATACAATGTCATCCGATTAATCTTAGGCAAGAAAAAGACCGGGGATTCGGATTGGGACAACCGGTATACACGCGCTGCGGATTATTTTAAACGGTGGGAATCTGCCGGCATCCTTCTAAATGAGGACACACCCTGTATCTATATTACCTCACTGACATACCATCCCGGAAACGATGGCCCTCCGCTTACAAGGTGGGGAATAATCGCTCTTGTACGGATAGAGGAAGAGGATTCCGCCATTATCCTGCCCCATGAGAGAACCTTTTCGGCACATAGAGATGACCGCTTAAAGCTCATGAGGGCCTGCAATGCTCAATTCAGCCAGGTATTCGGGCTTTATGAGGACCCGGATAACACAATAATGAATAGTTGCCGGAAAAATATCGACTTTGATCCCCGGATAGCCTTTGATCTTGATGATGGTACAAAACATAAGATGTGGGCTTTGCGAAATCCCCGGCTCTTTAAGAAAGTGGCGGCTGCCATGCAGAATAAGTCCATCCTGATTGCAGACGGCCACCACCGTTACGAGACTGCACGTAATTTCAGAAACCTCATGAGGGCCAGGTACGGTCAGAAGCCAGCCAACAGGTCATATGAATACGTGATGATGTATTTGACCAACATGAGCGATGAAGGGCTGACTATCCTGCCCTCCCACCGGCTTATCAAAAGAGTACCCGATTTTCAGCCTAGACCTTTCCTGGAAAAGCTGGCTAAATGGTTCAGAATAACGGAGGTTCCTTTTCCGGGCACCGATACATCCAATGAATGCACAGCTCTGAAAAAGACACTCGAACAGGCAGGCGATACCGATTCTGTTATTGCCTTCTACCAGCATACGGCTTCCAGGTACTTCCTTTTCTCACTCGAACCAGCCGCAAGAAAAGAGATGGGAGACGACCTTCACCCTTCGCTCAAAAAACTTGATGTACTGGTACTCTCCCGATTCATTTTCCAGAAAACCCTTGGGTTCAGTAAAGAAGACCTGGATAATGAAGAGATATTTCATTATCAAAGCAGCATGAAAACAGCTGTTTCCGATGTTCGAGCAGGAAAATACCAAATGGCTTTTCTGCTAAATTCCACCAAGATAGATCACGTAAAAGAAATCGCCGGCAACTCCCTGGTTATGCCGAGAAAATCGACATATTTCTACCCCAAGGTATTAACCGGTCTGGTATTCAACAAAATAGATCCCCATGAAACCATTCAGACCCCATAAAACCAACATCCAGGCAGATGAACGCATCGACCAATTCATGGAAGGCCGCCTGAAGCTGATTCAATCCAAGGACGGTTACAGGTTTTCCATTGATGCCATCCTGCTCTCCCAGTTTGTCACGGTCAGGCCTGGAGACGTTGTTGTAGATCTCGGCACCGGCTGCGGCGTAATACTTCTGATACTGCTGCTTACAAGAAAAGTCGGACATGCGTTCGGGGTTGAAATTCAAAAAGACCTGGCCTCTCAGGCTGCGCGAAACTCCCTCTTAAACGGATTCCAGGATAAGATGAATATCATCATCGGGGATATCAGACGGCCTCCCATGGCCAAAGAATCAGCCGATGTGATAATTTGCAACCCTCCATATCGTAAGGTCAAAAGCGGACGAATCAACCCTGACCCACGAAGGGCAATTGCCAGGCACGAAATTCTGGCATCTGTTGATGACATTTTGCAAGCCACAACAGACATTCTCTGTAAAAAAGGAAGGCTGGCCCTGATTTACCCATCAGTTCGCCTGGTGGACATCCTCGCCCGTTTTAGAAAGTATAACCTGGAACCAAAGAGGATCCAAATCAATTACCCTAACCTGGAATCGGGTGCCAAATTAGCCCTCATAGAGGCCACATTGGGCGGGAAACCGGGATTGGAAATATGCCCCCCCCTTCTTGGGCAGGGGAACTGGGAAAACTGATGTTATGAGTGAAGAAGAAAAATCGATTTCATGTTTCCGACTTCGGGCCTATCTTAAATTCTACCTTCTTTACGGCATTTCGGCCCAATTTGTCGTTTAACTTTTCTCTAATACTCTCCTCAATAAACTGCAGTTCCTGAAGCCATATAGGATCTGAAACCGTGACCCGGAGCATACCGTTCTTAATCCGGGAAGGCCGGGCGTTTTTCGAAACAGCAGATCCAACTATCTCGTCCCAGAACTTCCAGATACCTGCATCATCCGGGTTAAATGGCAATGAACCATTGCCGAGCAAATTCCCGATGATGTCTTTTAGCGAAGTCAGTGAGTTTCTGTCCTTTTCCATAAATCTTTATTGGCTTTCAAAGAAAAATGCTCTGCAATGAGGTCTGAAAATGATTCTAAAGCTTAGGTGTCCTGAATGTAAAAGTCAAGACAGGGTCTTAATGATCATTACCCCTTGACGTCGCTACATTTTGTCTATATCCTTTATTTTAAAGTATTCTTCGACACAATCCGGCAAAAGGCTATCAAATCTTTTATGGAGTGAGAATATGGCATGGGACTGGGACAAGCTGCAAGGACAGCGAAAAAGCAGTTCAGGTGGAGGCTCAGGCGGCCTTGGAGGCCCTCCAGGTTTTAATGAAGTCATTGCAAAATTCAAGGGTGCGAAGGGAAAATTTCCCGGCGGAATCTGGCTTATCATCATAGCCATCCTCGTCTTTTTTATCGGCTCCAGCTCAATTTTTACGGTGGCTGTAGATGAGGTTGGAATCGTACAAAGATTCGGAAAATATGTAAGAACTTCACCTCCGGGTCTTAATTTTAAACTCCCCAGAGGCATTGAGAAGGTTAGCAAGGTCAAGGTCAAATATGTCTTTAAAGAGGAATTTGGTTTTAGAACGCTCCAGGCGGGCATAAAAACCCGCTATGCATCCGGTTCCGCCTATTTAGGCGAATCCCTGATGCTGACCGGCGACCTGAATGTTGCAGTTGTTCCCTGGATAGTACAGTACCGCATAAATGACCCTTATAAATACCTCTTTAAAGTCCGGGACGTCAGGTCCACATTGAGAGACCTGGCTGAATCCACCATGCGTCTCGTTGTGGGTGACAGGAGCATCAACGAAGTAATCAGCAAGAGAGAGGAAATCGCCGCAGAGGCCAAAAAGTTACTACAGAAGGAACTGGATGAGGCGGAAACAGGCATCAAAGTGAATACCATAGAGATGAAAAAGACTAACGTGCCCGAGCCGGTTCAGCCTTCATTCAATGAGGTAAATCAGGCCACCCAGGAAAAGGAGAGAACGATCTACCAGGCTAGGGAGGCGTACAACAAGATCATTCCTGCGGCAAAAGGCGAGGCTGAAAAAACAATAAAGGCGGCAGAAGGCTACGCCCTTGATCGTGTAAATCGGGCCGAGGGTGATGCCTCAAGATTCCTCTCGCTCTATGAGGAATATGCAAAGGCAAAGGATGTCACCCGAAGACGTCTCTATCTTGAATCCATTCTGGAAATCTTTCCGAGGATTGGAAACAAGTACATTGTGGATGCTGACCAGAAAAACCTTCTCCCCTTACTAAACCTCGGCAACCCCGAAGGAGGCAAAAAATGAAATTCAAGGGACTGATCATACCCGCTGTCATCATACTGATCGCTCTTTTTTCAGCGGCCTATATTGTAGATGAAACCGAGCAGGTGGTCATCACACAGTTCGGCAAGGCCGTGGGAGACCCCAAGACCGAACCCGGTCTTTATTTCAAGATTCCGATCATCCAGCAGGCTAACTACTTTCATAAGAATCTTCTTGAGTGGGACGGCGACCCAAGCCAGATTCCGACCTTAGACAAGACCTACATCTACGTTGATACCTTTGCAAGATGGAAAATAGTGGACCCCCTGAGATTTTTTCAGACGGTAGGCAATGTTACAGGCGCACTGGCCCGATTAGATGATATCCTCGATGCGGGGGTGCGTAATTTCATTTCCTCCTATCCCCTGATAGAAACGGTCCGATGGACAAGTCGAGAACTGGATACCTTTGAAATCGGCCTCGATAAAATCCAGGAAGAGAGAATTATAAAAAAAATCACAACTGGAAGACAAAAGATAGTAAAGGGAATCTTGGAGCAGGCCGATCCCAAGTTGAAGGAATTCGGTATTCAGCTCATTGACGTGAAAATAAAGCGACTCAACTATGTGGAGGAAGTCCAGAAATCGGTCTACGCAAGAATGATTGCGGAACGGCAACAGATTGCCGAAAAATTTCGCTCAGAGGGCCAAGGAGAGGCCCGTAAAATTGAAGGCAACCAGGAAAGAGACCTGAAAAGAATCACTTCCGAGGCCTATAGGAAGGCAGAGGAGATAAAGGGTAAGGCCGATGCAAAAGCTACCCTCATATATGCCCAGGCCTACAACAAAGACCCTGAATTTTATTCCTTTATAAAGACACTTGATATTTACAAGCAAACCATGGGCAAAGACAGTTCGCTTGTCCTTTCAACGGATTCTGATTTCTTGAAATATTTCAAGACTTTGAAAGAAGAATAGGCTCAGGAGGCAAAGAATGGTAAGAACCGAGATTTCTCTATTTCTTGAAAATATTCCCGGTGAACTGGGAAAACTGGCAACCATGCTATCAGATGAAGGGATTAACATTGATGCCCTCACCATTCAGGATGCTTCCAAATACGTCCAGGAACTTTTCAAGGCGCGGGGAAAATCCCTGAAGAGAATTGCACCGGCTGCCAGCTATGGGTCAATGCAGAAGGATTCAGCTGATTATGCACTGATACGTCTTCTGGTCGACCAGACGGACAAAACAATCGATTTGCTGTCAAAGGCGGAGTATGTCTTCGATATTATGCCGGTCATTGCATTGGAGATAGAAAACCGGCCGGGCACACTGGCTGAAATGGCTAAAAAATTCGGGCAAGAAGGAATCAATATCAACTATGTCTATGGCTCAGCCCTGCCCGATGGGAAAAAATCCCTGTTCATTTTCTGCCCCGAAGATATAGAGCTTGCAGCAAAGATCTTCAAGGACTAAATTTGATAAATTCGCAAAAAAGTTGCGTAGCGCCACTTTTCTGTTCGAAACCTATTCGCTTCTTGCAATATCAGCAACTCTAAGCTGTATTTTCTCATATCCCTGCCAACAATTCTGCTCAGGCGTAAAGACCATGTCGATGGTCTTACCCTCGAGCGGATGCTTATCCGCCATTCCAAAACCGATGGCCTCATAACCCCTTTTCCCCTGTCGCACCATTAATTTCAAATGTCGCTCACCCACAATACGGGATTCCAATACCTCTAATGGGCCGGCGTAAAAAAAGGGTTCCGGGTTTCCTTCCCCAAACGGCGATAATGCCCTTATCTCGTGGAGCATTTCAGGCCTGATATTGTCAATAGAAATTTTGGCATCGACTTCAATAGCTGGGACCATGTCCGAATCTCGCAGGGTTTCTAGCGCAAGGCTTTCCAGTTCATTTTTAAGGGTGTTGAGATTCGCCGCTTTCAATGTAAAACCAGCGGCATGCGCATGTCCCCCAAACTTCTCAAAAAGGGGCCCCAGCTTTGTCAAGGTCTTGTAAAGATTGAAACCCTGTATGCTTCTTCCGGACCCGTAGGCCATATCACCCTGAAGGCTAAGGACTAAGGAAGGACGATGGTATTTGTCCACGAGCCTTGATGCAACAATGCCTAAAACACCTTTATGCCAATTTTCACCAGCTACAACTAATGTCCTGGAATCCCTGACTCCCTCAATTTTCCTGATCAGGCCTTCGATTTGATTAAGGATGTCTTGCTCCACATTCTGGCGCTGACTATTAGCAGCGTTCAGCCTTAACGCAAGATAACGAGACCGAATGGGATCTTGAGCAATGAGTGCTCTGATTCCCGTGTGGGAATCACCCATCCTTCCGGGAGCATTCAGCCGGGGTCCGAGTCTGAAAGCCAGATCGTCGGCTGTTATCCCCGGATCCTCAATACCAGCAACTTCCTTCATTGCTGATATCCCGGGCCATCGGCTTTCTGCCATAGCCCCTATCCCGTAATGCACAAGTATCCGATTTTGTTCAAGGAGCGGCACTCTGTCCGCCACAGTCCCCAAGGCCACCAGATCAAGATATTCTCTAAGATCAGGCTCACTCCTTGTTCTGAACCAACCAACCTGCCTCAAGGCTGTTCTGACCGCGACGGTTAGAAAAAAAGCCAGACCCACTCCTGCAAGATCCTTGAAGGGAAAAGGGCAGCCAGGTTGCCGGGGATTCACAACAGGGCATTGGGCCTGGAAATCCTCAGGTACCTGATGGTGATCAGTAACAACGACATTCATGCCGAGGCTTTTTGCCAAAGCTATTTCACTAGTGTTGTTTGTTCCGCAGTCTACGGTAATAATAAGTTTTGTTTGGTTCTCAGCGATTTCTGAAATGGCCTCTTTATTAAGGCTGTAGCCCTCCGTAAGGCGGTTGGGAATGTAAAAAGAGACTTGAAGGCCAAGACTCGAAAAAAAATTCAACAAAATGGCTGTAGCGGTCAGACCATCAGCATCATAGTCCCCATATATTGTGATTTTTTCTCGGTTTTCAATAGCCCTCAAGATAATGTCCAGGGCATCTGGCATCCCCATCATGAGCATAGGATCAGCCATATTGCTTAGGCGCGGATTCAGAAAGGACATCACCTGTGTTGGAGTCGAGATGCCTCGGTTTATCAAAAGTTGAGCCTGAAGGGGAGTTACTCCAGCTTCACGGGAGAGTTGTGAAACAGATGGGGAGGGAGGTTTTAGTTTCCAGATAACCGGATTCGATTGGTCCATCTTAATATAGTTGACTATAAAACATTTTCTCCACCCTTTTAATATCTTCCGGAACGTCAACCTCAATGGAATCAAAAGGGGTTTCCACCACCTTGATCTTGATGCCGTGTTCAAGTGCCCTTAATTGTTCCAATTTCTCGGCAGACTCAAGCACCCCTTCAGAAAACCGCGTGAACTGGAGCAAAAACCCCATCCTGAATGCATAAAGACCAAGGTGTTTGTAGAACTCTTCACTTGATGTGGTACTTCGGTAAAAGGGGATTGGAGAACGTGAAAAATACAGGCCAAACCCCTGTCTGTCCGTGACAACCTTTACGTGATTGGGGTTTTTGATTTCGCTTTTTTCCGTGATCCTGTACTTCAGGGTAGTCATGGATATGGATTCATCCTCTGTGAGCGGGGTTACCAATCTGGAGATCTGAGATGGGTGAAAGAAAGGCTGATCGCCCTGGATATTTACAACCAGGTCATCTTTCTTCAGACCCATTTTGAATGCCGCCTCGCTTATACGATCCGTGCCCGAACGATGTGACTTTTCGGTCATAACCGCATTCCCCCCGAAATCTTTCACGCAGGCTGCTATACGTTCATCGTCCGTAGCCACACAGACACCTGAAAGTTCAGGGCATGCGACTGCACATTCATAGACACGCTGAATCATGGGTTTGCCGGCAATATGTGCAAGAGGTTTTCCTGGAAAACGGCTGGATTTGTATCTTGCCGGTATAAAAGCCACTATTTTCATACGGCTTAACCTCACCTCTCATCAGACAACATAGTCATTTGATAACTCTAAAAAGAATTGGCATCGCCGAAAACTACCTTGAAATATTCTTACCAATACTTTTAAACGATACTATGTATTTAACTGATCTTAGACAGTTGCAAAAGAATAGTTTAGTGATATTAAGCACATAACGTAGCCAAAAAAGTTCTTGGCACTACCTTTTGCTCTTTGACATAGCTTATATTTCACGAATGGTAGGAGGCACA
>Ga0307425_1000910_pt1 | contig 18381 bp, 12 predicted proteins | sample SalMarWE160330MG_FD_202152 | JGI IMG/M metagenome (GOLD analysis project Ga0307425, IMG submission 202152) | Salt marsh sediment microbial communities from the Plum Island Ecosystem LTER, Massachusetts, United States - WE1603-30 | ecosystem: Environmental > Aquatic > Marine > Intertidal zone >...
TGTCGTCTTTTTACCATTTGGGTACCTCCTGTTATAGTTTTCATGGTTTGCGCAAACCGTTACTGTAACAGGATTCCCAAATGGTTTTTTATTTTTCAAGATCTAATTGGTGCAAAATTCAGGTATTTAATCGCCGGAGTAATAATCATAGATGACAATGCCACGAACCGAAAAGTGCTGAAAGCGCATCTGAGATCCTGGCATTGCCGTTTTGACGAGGCCTTAAGGGGGGCTGAGGCCCTGGACAAGCTCCGCCAGGCTGCAGCTGAGGGGAAGCCTTTTGATATTGCTATTGTCGATATGCAAATGCCACAGATGGACGGGGAAACCCTTGGACGAAAGATAAAGGAAGACCCTGACTTGAAAAGTACTATCCTGGTGATACTCACCTCCGCGGCCCAACGCGGCGATACCCAACGGGCAGAAGAGATCGGTTTTGCTGCTTATCTCACCAAGCCGGTGAAGCGCTCGCAGCTTTACGATTGTCTTGCAACCGTGACCGGCAGGCGAATACAGGCAAAGGATTGGTCTTCGGCCTCCATCGTGACAAGACGCACCATTTCCGAGAACCAGAAAAGAAGGCTTCGAGTACTCCTTGCCGAAGACAACACAACCAATCAGCAGGTAGCGCTTGCTATTCTGAAAAAGCTCGGCTTTCGGGCCGATGCCGTGGCCAATGGTAAAGAGGCCATCAAGGCCCTTGAGACGATCCCCTATGACCTTGTGCTCATGGATGTTCAGATGCCGGAGATGGATGGCTTGGAGGCAACCTCTCAAATCCGAAATCCCCAATCTCCAGTCCGCAATCATGACATTCCAATCATTGCTATGACTGCTCATGCCCTGAAGGGAGACCGGGAAAAGTGTCTTGAAGGGGGAATGGACGACTACGTGTCCAAGCCGATTGAACCCCAGGAACTGCTTGAGGCCATAGAAAGGCAGATTGCCGGTTCGGTTCGGGCTGCTGAGTCCACGGCGACTGTCAAAAAAGCACAACCTAAAAAGGAAGCCTTCAATAGATCAGCGCTGCTGGATCGGTTAGGTGGTGACGAAGAAGTCTTTGAAGAGATCATCAGTGTGTTTATGCAGGATATCCCCGGCCAGCTGGAAGAGTTGAAGCAGGGCCTCCGTCACGAGGATGCCACCCTGGTTGAACGTCAGGCGCACAAGATCAAGGGGGCGTCTGCCAATGTTGGGGCGCAGGCCTTGTCTGACGTGGCGTTTGAAGCGGAAATGGCCGGAAGGGAGGGCAACCTGGACAGGGCCGCTCCCCTGGTGGGAAGCCTGGAGCAGGCGTTCGAGAGACTGAGAGAGGTCTTGTCCACCTCTGTCCTGACCTAGACAAAAACAGAAGAGAAACAAAGCCATGAAGGTATTGATTGCTGAAGATGATCCCACGTCGCGACAGATACTGAAAATCACTTTAGACAAGTGGGAATATGAAGTGGTCGTCGCCTGTGACGGCAACGAAGCCTGGCAAGCCTTTCAGACCGATGATCCGCCCCGGTTGGCCATCCTCGACTGGATGATGCCCGGCATGGACGGCGTGGCGGTCTGCCAAAAGGTCCGTGAATCCGCGACACCGTCTATCGCCTACATTATCCTCCTGACTGCCAAGGATCGCAAGGAGGATATGGTGTCGGCCCTTAACGCCGGGGCCGATGATTATGTGGTCAAGCCCTTCGAACGAGCGGAACTGCTGGCGCGCATCCGGGTTGGCGAGCGGATGGTGGCATTACAATCCGGCCTGGCCGATCGGGTGCAAGAACTCCAGGAAGCCCTGTCTCATATCAAGACACTTCAGGGCATTCTGCCTATTTGCATGCATTGTCACAAGATCCGCGACGACCAGGATGCGTGGCAAAAGCTGGAACAATACGTCACCCAACACTCCAGTGCCCAATTGAGTCACAGCATCTGTCCGGAATGCATGGAGAAATACTACCCGGATACCGATGAAGACGCAGAGGCGGAAGAAACCGCGGATCAGCCCTGACCCCCTTCCCTTCTCCCCAATTTTGTTTACCGGCCCCTGACGCCTGGTTGCCAACGACGATTCATTGAGTGTTCACCCCAACGCTGCAAGAGTCGAGGACACTGTAGATCCAATGAAGATCGCGCCGAGAGCAGCGCCCCCGGCTTGACAATCCATGGCGGTTCATCTAATAATTCGTAAGCAGTCAGGCCACCTTCAACCTAACCACAGACCGAGCCGGTGCAGGCCAAGCCCGGCTGTGAAACAAAGGGGCCTTTATACATACATCCCACACAAAAAGGATCAAATGATGCAACAGCTCACGGAACTGAACGTCGGCATTGTGGGCGGTGGTCCCGGATGCAAGGCCATCATGGACATCATTTTTGCCGAAAAGCTCAGCCAGCTTCGGATGAAGCTCATCGGCGTGGCCGGTACCGATTCCGAAGGTGTGGGGTATCGCTATGCCCGCGAAAAAGGGATTTACACAACCAAGGATTACCGTGATTTGTATAAACTTGCCGGCCTCAACATGATTATCGAACTGACGGGTCGTGACGACGTGGCCGATGAGATCTCCCGAAGCAAGCCGGACCGCGTACGATTCATTGACCATGTTTCCGCCCGTCTCTTCTGGGATATCTTTCAAGTCCAAGAAGACAGGATTGCCGAGCGCAGGCGGGCAGAGGAGAGGTTGCGCAAGTTCCAGTATTATGTGGACGGGATAACCAGCGGCATGTACGAAGGGCTCATGGTCATTGATCGTAATCTTGTCATCACGGATGTCAACGACAGCTTCATTAAGCAATATGGAAAGACCCGCGAGGAGCTTGTTGGCCGGACTTGTCATGCAGTCACCCACGGGGTGGACCAACCATGTTCCACCCGCAGGCACCGCTGCCCTGCCAAGGAGGTCTTTGCTACCGGCAAGACCGCACGCGTGGAACACGTTCATAGGGATCGAAGCGGCAAGGAACTGATCATCGAAATCTATGCTTTTCCTCTGTTCGGGGCAGACGGTGATGTGGAGCAGATGGTTGAGGTTTCTCACGACATTACAGAGCAGAGACGGGCGGAGGAGGCGCTGCGGGAAAGTGAAAAAAAGTATAGTACACTCGTTGAAAACTCCCCGACCGGCATCTACATCGACCAGGATGGGAAGATCGTATTTGCCAACAACAGACTCTCTGAGATTTACAGGTATCCCAGAGAGCAGTTACTGGGTATCCAGGCGAGGCAATTGGTGCACCCTGAGGACCGGGCCTTCACCGATGAAATCAGGGAAAGGAGGCTGGCCGGAGAAGAAGCCCCATCGGAATACGAGGCAAGGGGGCTGACCAAGGACGGCGAAACCATATGGATACAAAGGAGAAACGCTCGCATAGAGTATAGAGGCAAGCCTGCCATATTGGGTAACGTCGTGGACGTCACCGAACCCAGGCAGGCAGAGGAGGCGCTCAGGGCTTCCGAGGCCGAACTGAGAGAGTCCGAGGAAAAATACCGGACCCTTTTTGACTACGATCCCAATTCGATATTTGTCCTGGAGTTGGGAACGTTTAAGATATTGGACATGAATGCCCGGGCCCTGGCGTCTTATGGTTACGAAAGAGAGGAATTGATTGGAAAGTCTTTCATGGATCTGAGCGATGCCCACTACTCGGACGGCGTCTTGTCCACCACAGAGCCAACGCCCACCACACTGTCCAGTGCCTATCCCAAAATCCAGCATCGTAGAAAAGACGGCGAGCTTTTCTATGTGGATGTCTACACCTGCCGGACAAGACACAGCGGAAAATTCGGCATTATCGCAACAACGGTGGATATTACCGAAAGCCTGACCAAGGAGACCCAGCTCATCCAGGCCAGTAAAATGGCCACCCTGGGAGAAATGGCAACGGGTGTGGCCCACGAACTGAATCAGCCCCTGTCCGTTATCAAGACCGCAAGCAATTATTTGCAAAGAAAGGTGGACAACCAGGAGGAGATTAAAGACGAAATACTGAAGACCATGGCCGAAGAGATTGACAGCCAGGTGGACCGGGCATCCAGGATTATCAACCACATGCGGGAATTCGGCCGCAAATCAGAGGTCAGCAAGGAAAAGGTCCAGATCAACGAAGCATTGACCAAAGCCTTGGACATATTCAGCCAGCAACTAAAGCTCAGGGAGATAGAGGTGGTCAAGGACCTGGCGGAAGACCTTCCCCCTGTACTGGCTGATGCCAATCGGTTGGAACAGGTCTTCATTAACCTGCTCATCAACGCCAGGGATGCCATTGAAGCCAGGTGGGAACGCGCTGATTATCATGGTAAGGCCAAAAAGATATTTCTGCAGACCGGTTCAAAAGATAAGACGGTCACGATCAAGGTGAAGGACACGGGCGTGGGTATCCCGGAATCGGTGCTTAACAAGATTTTTGAGCCCTTCTTCACGACCAAGAAACCGGGGAAGGGCACGGGATTGGGCCTGTCCATCAGCTACAACATTGTCAAAGATTACAATGGAACGATCGGAGTGGAAAGCGAGGTCGAAAAAGGCACGACCTTCAACATCACCTTTCCCGCGTGCGAATAAGATGACCAAATGTCACTCGGGCGAGCTAGGGCAAACCATCTTAACGAACCGGGAGTTTACCAGGCAATCCTTATCGCCTGCTTCCAAATAGAAAAACTGTTTGCTGTAGTTTAAGAAATCGGACAGACGGGAGCGGTTCTGCGGCAGATCCAGGTACACCGTGCCCTCCATATTCTCACCTGAAAGAAAGCACACCCGGGCTGGAACCTGTCTTTGATAGGCGGAGTCCTTTCTCACCTCATCGGCCTCCACGAAAACCATGACCATGGATCGCTTCTGTAGTAAAACAATGTTGCCCTCCCTTAACTCCAAGGGTATATAAGACCGCTCACCATTGAGCAACTCGGCTATGGACTCGCGACCTGTATGATTGGCTGAACGCGGCGAGAGAAAAAAATTGCCGGACTCGCGGGTCCCGTCAGCAAAAACGACTTCCGCTCGTCTTTTGATCCTGACCAGCTTAAGCACCACTACCTCCTGCACTCACAGACACCCTCGCACTAGCCTCTGAGACTCACACACCCCTTGCCTCGTCAACAAGACGCGCCCCCTCTATCAAGAGAGACATGGTGGGGGCATGGATGGTGCGCGTCGGGAAATGGGAACAGGGAAGGATCTGAAATGCGCCTTCTTCCCATGTCATGAGCCTGTAAAAAGCCTTCTCTCCACTCAGGCTTTCCGTGTCTGCGTGGATGATCTGGCCTTGTTGCATATAAATCTTTCCCTCTTGACCCCGGTGTTCGAGATTGATTTCAACATCTTTTTCTCCTGTGGAAAGACTCTGGATAAAATCCGTAGAGCTCATTTCCGTGAGGGACCCGCTCACACCTCTCGTTGCTTTCTGAGGCGCCTTCATAGCAAGCAACCGCTGAATCTTCAAAGAGAGCATTTCCAAATCAACCGGCTTCTTCAGGAAATCATCAGCACCCGTCTCCAAACACTCAGCCGCAAGCCTTTCACCCTCTTCCGAGGTCAGAAACAAGAAAGGGATTTGGGTCGTGGCGGCGTTTTGCCTGACAGCTCGGCAGAAAGTCAAGCCGTCCGTCCCCGGCAGATTTACCTCAGAGACCACCACATCGACCGGAGATGTCGACAGGATGTCCATGGCCTCACGGGCATCGGTCACCACCTCCACCTCGTAGCCGTCATTGCTCAAACGAAGGACCATGCCGGATGCCTGAGCCTGCGTTGGATCCACGACCAGGATATGACCACCCGCTTGATCGACTCTTCTCAAGAATTCCTCATCCTGTATAAGATGGAGAAAGGCCTCCAGGACAGCTTCGATCTGAGGAGAAGCGCATTGTCCGCTCAGCCGCCTTCGCACTTGATTGATATCCCTGGCCGCCTCGGGTTCATTCTTCTTCAGAACTTGATAGGCCTTCACCATGCTGAGGATGCCGGCCTCTACCCTCTGTTTTTTCTGTGCACCAGGCGCCGGCTCAACGATTTCCTCCAGACGGTAGGGGGTAACGATGTGACCTGCAAGCTCCCTTCCCAACCCCTCAGCAGAAAGCCATGCCGCAAGGACGGCGCCATCCACCTGGCCGGGGCGCAATTCCAGCCTCAAGGCCAGGAGTTTGCAATATCTCGCCCGCGTGAGGATCTCCTGAAGCTCACCCTGGTTCCCTTGCAAGCGCATTGTCACAAGAAAAGCTGCCAACCCGATGAGGGCCTCACTCATCTGGTGGTAGGAATACTCCTGGCCCAGCAGCAGGGGGGTAAGGTGGTAATAGGCGATGTAAGGCGGTTCGATCTCCTGGCAGATGTCTCTGAGCCACGAACCCCGGGGTTGGAAAAACCGACCATTGACCAAGAGCACGTCAGAGGGTCCCCTTTTGAGGGCCTTGACGGTCTCTTCCGGAGACAGGACCCATGCTACGTTCGGGTAACCTTCGCCGCGGAGAATGGTTCTCAGTGCGCTGGCTCGATCACGATCGGGTTCCAGGAGGAGGATCTTCCTTTTGGTGCGGGCCTGGTCTTCCAGGGTGAGTTTTTCTCTGGTTTCTTCCTGGTTGCTCAGAATAGTGAAGTCCTGAGGAACCTCCAGCTCCGTGGCCGGCGTGTAAACTTCTCCCTCGTAGTGGACCCTTACGGCCCTAACGATCTCTGCCGTCGAAGCCACCGTGAATGCGAGCCGGAAGGGGGGCGGGAAGATGGTTTGGAGGTGCCCGATGAGCTGCTGATCCGTTGGATCACCCACGGCAAGGATGAGGAAGTTTTTTTCCGAATCATAGGCCACAGGGAAAATGGTCCACCGCTGTGCAAACTTGAGTGGAACGACCGACTTGGCGCTATCCAGGGGCGGATCGGCGAGGAGAGGACGATAAGGCTTTCCGTAGATCTTGGCCAGGCTCTGCCCCAAACCTGTGTAGTCGATCAGGTTGAGAAAAAGTACTGCCTCCTCAATGGATATCTTCCGTGTGAGAGCATAGTCCTCTGCCTGTAGGAACTGATCTTCAGTCAATCGCCCACTGCCCACGAGGTGACGCTTTAGCTTGGAGACGCGCTCCGTGTTGTCACCGGGCAGCTCACTCCGTTCCTTGGCCATGAAGATTTGCTTCCTCCGGACCAATCAGGCCTTCCTCTGAGAGTCTCCTGATGTGGTCCTCCATGGTTTGCATGCCTGAGGATTTGCCGGTTTGGAGCACCGAAAAGATCTGGTAGGTTTTTGCCTCCCGGATCAGATTCTTAATGGCCTGATTGCAAACCATGACCTCCACCGCAGCCACCCTGCCCTTTTCCTGAGCACTCCTGAGTAACTGCTGCGCGACAACGCCGCACAGGGACTCGCTGAGCATGGTCCTGATCTGCGGCTGCTGGCTTGTTGGGAACACATCAATGATCCGGTCAACCGTCTTGGCGGCACTGGACGTGTGGAGGGTGCCGAAGACCAAGAGCCCTGTCTCTGCTGCGGTTAGGGCGAGATGGATGGTCTCCAAATCCCTCATCTCCCCTACAAGGACGACATCAGGATCTTCCCTCAAGGCCGCCCTCATGCCCGTAGCAAAACTCTCTACATGGAAACCGACCTGTCTTTGGTGAATCAGACACTTCCCCCTTGGATGGATAAACTCTATGGGGTCTTCCAGGGTAATAATGTGGTAATTCTGTTCTTTGTTAATGAGGTCGATCATGGCAGCCAGCGTCGTGGATTTGCCTGACCCCGTCGGCCCGGTGACCAGCACGAGCCCGCTCTTTACTTGAGCGAACACATGGATGGATTCCGGAAGCATGAGTTCTCTGAGGGTCTTTATCTCCGTGGGAATGAGTCGGAACGCCCCGCCATAGCCTTTTCTTTCCATGAATACGTTGGCCCGGAAACGCCCCTTACCCTCCACTGCATAGGCGAAATCGATATCCATTCTGGCCTTGAGGAGGTTCACCTGGTCCTCATCCAGCATCTCAAGGAGGATGGCTTCAGCCTCTTCAGGGGTCAGATCATGATATTTGACCCGCTGCAGCCGCCCGTCGATACGAAGCATGGGAGGATCGCCGGCACAGATGTGCAGGTCGGAGGCCCCATGCTGGATCATCATGTCTAGCAGGACATCGATCTTGGCCAAATCAAACCTCCAAAACGCTGATCTTGACGCCGTCCTTCAACTCCTATCCCACTGGAAAAGAAAACGTCCTGACCATCATCTTTTATCGGTGTTTTCCAGCTTAAACTGAAGGGCTAACACGACCGGGCCTTGTGTGATCACTGAAGGGGTGCTGCTTGATTGTCGCCATGGGGGGGGACAGGAGGGCCGGGGATGAGCATTCAGCGGCCAGTTTTATCATGAAGCTTGTCCGCAATGCGTTTCACCCGGTCGGATTGAACCATGGACGCGGCTTTATCTGCAAAACGGGTCGCATCCGACACCTTGCCGTCCTTCAAGTAGTCCTTGACTCTCTTTTCAATGCGACCCGTGGCACGATCTGTCTTGACGTGGATGGCCGGCGCCGCCATGAGCTTTCTGGTCTGCCCGCCGCCGCAATCCGGACACGGCGGCGGCTTGCCGGCCTTATCAACGATCCTTTCAAAAACACACCCGCAGTCCGTGCATTCATAATCGTAAATAGGCATCAGACGTTTTTCAACCCCTCACTCACAACCTTCGAAGGTATGGCATCTTCTCAAGATCAGCCCTGAAGACATTGTCTCTTGAGAGCCTGTCGAGGACCTCGTCGATGATTGCAAGCATGGCCGTCTTGTCAGCCGGCAGACTTCCGTTAATGGAGGCATAATTGGAAACATGATCTGAGAGATACTGAGACGTCACTGAAAGATCCTGGATGAGGGCTTTTTGTTCCCTTAAGATCGTCTCCGGGCGTGCCATTTCAAAGCTGCCTTCCCGCCACCACTGATACACCGGGGTACCGGGTTGCGGTACCAGGGTTCTTACCCGGATAAAATCGGGGTCGATCCGGTTCAGCACCTTGGCTGTGTCTGACGCATGTTCCCGCCAGTTCGCCTCGCCCCCGATGCCCACAAGAACATACAGGGAGACTTCAAATCCGGCATCCTTCGCCTTGGTGCAGGCCCTGATCATGGTCTCAGGGCCCGCCCCTTTCTTAATCCGCGCCAGCAGGCGAGCACTGCCTGTCTCAAGGCCAATGTGAAGCCGCGTCAAGCCCGCATCCCTGATCTTCTGCAGGCTCTGAAGGGATTTACGCTTTAGGGTTTGCGCGCGTGCATAGCTTGTCACCCTGGAGAGGGACGGAAAGGCGCCATGGAGATGCCCGAGGATTTCGCACACTTCGTCTGTCGTGATGATCAGGCTATCTGAATCCCCGATGAACACGGTTTCCACGTTGCCTCCAGTATATGCCTTTGCCGTGTCAATGTCTCGTTTAACCGATGCCACTGAACGCTTTTCAAACCGGATGTCCTTGTACATGGGGCAAAAAGCGCACCGATTCCAGGGACACCCGCGGGTCACCCTCAACAGGAGGCTGTCGGCCTCACTAGGGGGCCTGAAGGGTGGAAAGTCGTAGGTCTCATCGGCCACAGCAAGGCGCCTTCCAAAACGAAAGTTCAACATGATCTTAGAGCAAAGATAGCCGAATCACTCCGACATGACAATAGATTTGTCCCCGTGGAAGGGGTTGTGGGCCTGCATGTTCGTTGCTGATCCGTCCCGAGAATTCTTCACAACCAAGGGACAAGGACCCAACATGTTGTATCTTTCCAGCTAAGACATACATTTTATAGTCTTTTTTTCTTTACAAGCCCTTGTCTGTTTGTTAATCCTCAGTAGCACTGTAAGGATCAAATTAGAAAGAGAGAGGCGCAGAGGGTTTTTGTCATGAAAATCAAGAATTTAGATATTGTTGGGTTCAAGTCTTTCGCAGACAACCTGACGCTGCAGTTTCCCCAAGGGATTTGTGCCGTGGTGGGCCCTAACGGCTGTGGCAAGAGCAATATTGTGGATGCCCTCCGCTGGGTGATGGGGGAGCAAAGCGTCAAACAGCTCCGCGGCAAGTCTATGGAAGATGTCATCTTCTCGGGCAGTGAGAAAAAGGGGCCCTTGAACAGGGCGGAGGTCGGCATCACGCTGATTAATGACAATGGCAACACGCCTGAGGAATATCGACTCTTTTCCGAGATCATGGTCAGTCGCCGCCTTTTCCGTTCCGGAGAAAGCGGTTATTTTATCAATAAACGGCCATGCAGGCTGAAAGACATCCAAAACCTGTTGATGGGAACCGGCGTCGGGTCCAGGACCTATGCCATCATTGAACAGGGAAGGATCGGAACGCTCATCGATGCCGGCCCGGAAGAACGACGCCTTTTCATTGAGGAAGCGGCGGGCATTACCCGCTATAAGAGCCGAAAGAATGAGGCCCTCCAGAAGATACAGCGGACGCGGCAAAACTTGTTGCGTATTCATGATGTCATCGCCGAAGTCAAACGCCAGATAAACAGTCTGAAACGCCAGGCCAGGAAAGCCGAGCGTTACAAGGCCTATGAAAAGCAAATTGAAGATCTGGAAATAGGACTCGCTCGTTATCAGTACAAGGCTATGTGCGCCGAGATGCAAGAAACCGACACCTTGCTGCAATCCTTACGGGACACGGACTTTAAGCACGAATCTGAGCTGGCAAAGTTAGACGCCGCCATGGAACAGGTCAAACAAGCACGGGCAGCCAAACACGAGCGTATCTCCCAGGAGAAGGCCCAAAGATATGACATCCAGCGGATGATGGACAAGCTCGAAGGGGACATGGAACACAACAAGAAAGATCTCGAGCGCTTGATGCGTGAAATGGACCAAGTCGGGGCCGAGTTGAAAGAAATTGAGATCAAGAACCAGGATACCATCGTAGAATGTCGTGGCCTGGAGGAACAAAAACAGGGTTTCGAGCAAGATATTCGGAGCATTGAAGAAACCTTGAAGCAGGAAGTCGCGGCCGAGAGGGCTTTGAAAGAGCGCCTGGGTGAAGTGAGTCAAGACCTCGAAACCAAGAAGACGCAACTGATCAACCTGGCAAGCCGAAAGGCAACCTACCGGAACACCCTGGAGAACACCTCCCATCTCAGGGCAAACCTCTCAAAGCGGCTGGATCAACTCGACAAGGAAAAAGGTCGGACCGATGGCGAACTCGCCGAGGTCACCAAAGAGCTGGCCAAGACTGAGGACGCGCACCGCGACCTAAAGGAAAGCTTTAACAAGGCAGGGGAATCACTTGATTCTCTTGAGAAACGCCTTGAACAAAATCGTCATGCCCTTAGTCAGCAAGTCCGCACGGTACAGGCTGCGGAGGCTGAACGGCAACAGGTCCGATCCCGCTATGGGGCGCTCAAGAAGATGGATGACAATTATGAATGGTTCAAGGAAGGCGTTCGGGTGATCATGAGAAAATGGAAGTCCCGAAATCTTGAGGAGGCCGGCATCCGCGGCCTTGTGGCTGACGTCCTCGAGGCCGAACCTTCCTATGAGGAGGCCGTGGAAGCCGCACTGGGTGAGACATTGCAATACGTCATTGTCAAGGACCAGCAGGGGGCCGTGACAGCCATCGATTTCCTTCGGGCCCACTCAGGGGGGCGGGGGGGCTTCATTCCCATGCAGGCGGTCAGACCCCTGGCGGGGGTCGGCAACAGACCAGATCCCCGGCAGCACGATCTCCTCATTCATCACATAGACATACACAGGGGCTACGAAGCTTTTGTTCAGGCCCTTGTGGGTCATGTCACGGTTGCGCAAGACCTTGAAGGGGCCCTGCAACGGTGGGACGAGAATCGCTCGCCGCAGACGATCGTCACACTGCAAGGAGACCGGGTCTGCCCTCAGGGCATGCTGACAGGCGGAAGCACGGAGAACGGCCGATCCGGCATCCTGGCCAAAAAGAAGGAGGTTAAGGATCTGGCTGCACAGATCTCGCAGTTGGACACCTCTGTTGCCGTGGCCCAGGCCAGGCAGAAAGAACTGGAAAAGGAGGCCGTGGCATTGGAGACAGAGGTTCAGAAGGCCAGACAGGTCCAAACCCAAAAGAGTCAACAACTGATCGAACTTGAAAGGCAGCTTTACCGTCTTCAGGAAAGACTCAAACAGATTCATCGCCACACGGAAATCCTGGACCTTGAGGCACAACAAATAGCCGGGGAGCGGACAGATGCGGAGCAGGAGCTTTCGAGATATGAAGAGGTTCTGACCGAACTGGCAAGAGAGGTTGAGGCCGAAGAATCTGCCGTCGAACAGACGGCCGCCGAACTCAAGACAATCTCTGAAGAGATGGAAGGGGTCCATGAAGGGGTGGTGGAACACAAGCTCAGACTGACTGCATTGCAGGCGGAACATGACAGTGCGGTCAACACCTTGCGACGGTTAACGCATTTTCAACAGGACTGGCAGGAAAAACTGGCCCAGTTGGAGCGAGGGCTAAAGCAAAGGGAGGAAGATCAAATAGCCATTGAGCACGCCTTGACAAGAGATCAAGCCAAGATGGGCGATCTGTACACGGGCCTGGAGGCGATGAAAGACAGACTCGCTCAAAGTGAAGCCGAGTACCAGGCCATCGAAGGGGCACTCAAAGAAAGTGATCAAGCCCTTGCTCAGGTCAGAACGAAACAACAAGAGACCCTCCAAAAAATACAACAGCTTGAGCTGGCACAGTCGGAAAGGCGCATGACCTGTGATCATCTGGTTGGCCGCATTCAGGAACGCTACCATCAAGACATCAAAGTATTGGCCCGCGAAGACGACACGGAGGACTTTTCACCCGAAGAAACAGAGAGGGCCCTGGCGGCATGCCGGGAAAGGATGGCCAGGCTTGGAGATGTGAACCTCACAGCCATTCAGGAATACGAAACCCTGGGCGAACGATATCGCCTCCTCACCGAACAGCGCGATGACCTCATGGGCGCCATAGAAATCCTGCACCGGGTTATCCAGAAGATCAACCGGGTATCTTTGAAACAGTTCATGAAGACCTTCAAAGGCGTCAACGAAAAACTGCAAGTGGTCTTTCCCAAGCTCTTCGAGGGCGGAACGGCCAATCTGGTGCTCACCGAACCGAAGCGCCCCCTGGAGTCCGGGGTCTCTTTGTTCGTCCGCCCGTCGGGCAAGAGACTTACGCGCATGAGCCTTCTTTCCGGCGGGGAAAAGGCGCTTGCGGCCATTGCCCTGGTCTTTTCTCTTTTCCTGATCAAGCCCACGGCATTTTGCGTCCTTGATGAGATTGACGCCCCCCTGGACGAGGTCAACGTGTCTCGCTTCATCCATCTTCTCGAAGAGATCGGCAAGCAGTCTCAGGTGATCATGGTGACCCACAACAAACAAACCATGGAGACGGCGGACGCACTTTTTGGCGTGACCATGGAAGAGCAAGGCATTTCCAAGCTCGTCTCGCTGAATCTAACGAGACAAAGCCCGAGGTTGCCGGAGCACGGGACAGAGACCGTTCATGGCCTTGAAATGGTTTAAAAAGAAAAAACGAACCGAAGGCGGATCGCCAGAAGAGCCCATCGAATCCGTTGAGCAGGCTCTTGAACCCGAGACGGCACGGGAAGAAGGCGCGGACACTGCCGAGCCCGTTGAGCCTGTGGAGGCAACGGGAGCCGCTGACACGGAAAAACAGGGGTTTTTCCGGAGACTCAGAAGTCGCCTCTCCAAGACACGGCAAGGCCTTGTGAGCCGTGTGGATCAACTCTTGCTGGGGAAAAAGGAGATCGATGAAGCGCTTCTCGAAGAGCTCGAAGAAATCCTTATCACCTCGGATTTAGGCGTACAGACCACGATGACTCTCATTGAAAAGGTGCGAGAAAAGGTTAAAAGAAAAGACCTGAGCAATCCCGAGGAGCTCAAGGAAGCCCTTCAGAGCGAGATCCTCACTTTTCTCCAGGTGCCGCCGGGGCCAAGCCGGATGGCCGAGCAAAAACCTTACGTGATCATGGTTGTAGGGGTGAACGGCGTAGGCAAGACGACCACCATCGGCAAGCTGGGCGGCCGTTACGTGAAAGAAGGCAAACGCGTGCTGTTGATCGCAGCCGACACCTTCCGGGCCGCTGCTGTTGAACAATTGGAGATTTGGGCGGATCGCATCAACGCCGAGTTGGTGCGTCACAGGGGAAAGTCCGACCCTTCTGCCGTCGTCTATGACGGTATCCACGCAGCCCAAGCAAGGGACATGGATGTGGTCATCATCGACACGGCAGGTCGTCTTCATACCAAGGTCAATCTGATGGAAGAACTTAAGAAAATCCGTCGAACCGTGGCTCGGCAACTCCCTGACGCCCCCCATGAGATCCTGCTGGTTCTTGACGCCACCACCGGGCAAAATGCGATCTCTCAGGCCCAACTCTTTCATGAGGCCCTTGAGATTAGCGGGATCGCCCTTGTCAAGCTGGATGGCACGGCAAAGGGAGGGATCGTGGTGGGTATATGCGACAGCCTCGGCCTGCCGCTCCAGTATATTGGGCTCGGAGAAAAGGTCGAGGACCTGCAAGACTTTGACCCTGATGCGTTCATCAAGGCCCTGTTTTCGGAAGTGAACTAGCGTGCCTGAGACCATGTCCAAGACCGTCCTGGTCATCGACGATGAACCGAATATGCGGCACATGCTCACGGCCGTCCTGGAAAAGGCCGGATATGCCGTCACGGGCGCCGCAGACGGCCTGGACGCCCTGTCCATCCTGGAAACAAGGGGTTTCGACCTCATCCTGTGTGATGTGCGTATGCCCCGAATGGACGGGCTTTCCTTCCTGAAACAAATCACCGCGCGAGGACTCAACACCACAACCATTGTGATGTCGGCCTATGGCACCATTGACACGGCCGTGGAAGCCATGAAGCTGGGCGCGGTGGACTACATCTCCAAGCCCTTCAAGCCGGATGAAATCCTTGTCAAGCTGGCACAGTGCGAGGAAAAGGACCGATTGCAGGAGGAAAATCTCAGGCTTCGCGACGCGGTTCAAGAGACCTATTCCTTTCAGAATATGGTTGCCAAGAGCCCGGCCATGGCCGCCATTTTTGAGACGATCCGCAAGATTGCCGATTACAAGACAACGGTGTTGATCACGGGCGAAAGCGGCACGGGCAAGGAGCTCATTGCAAGGGCGATCCATTACAATGGCGCACGCAAAGATAAGCCTATGGTGGCAGTCAACTGCGGGGGCCTGCCCGAAAACCTTTTGGAAAGCGAACTCTTCGGCTATGCAAAGGGGGCCTTTACGGATGCGGTCAAAGACAAGAAGGGGATCTTTCAGGAAGCCAGTGGCGGGACCTTTTTTCTTGATGAGATTGGGGAACTGCCCTTGTCGCTTCAGGTGAAGCTTCTTCGAGTCCTGCAAGACGAAATGGTGAGGCCTCTGGGAGGCGCCGAGGCGGCCAAGGTAGATGTGCGAATCATTGCAGCCACCGCGGCAAACCTGGCTGAGGCGGTCAAGGAGGGGACTTTCCGCGATGACCTCTTTTACCGAATCAATGTGCTCCACATCGAGGTCCCCCCCCTGCGCGACAGAAAGGAAGATATTCCACTTCTGGTCCATCATTTTGTGGAAAAGTTCGACAAGCGCCTGGGAAAAGAAATCACAGGGATTGAACCCGAGGCCCTTCGTGCCTTGATGGCCTGCCCCTGGCCAGGCAACGTCAGGCAACTTGAAAACGTTATCGAAAGGACCATGGTCCTGACGGAGCGATCCCATATTCATGTCGGTGAACTGCCGGATGAAATACGGGGGCATCAGGCAGGCATAAGGCCTTCCTGGCCTTCTCAAGAAACCTCTCTCAAGGCGAATACCATGGCGCTGGAAAAAGCCTTGATTGAGAGGGCCCTGCGGCAGACCGATAATAATCGCACACAGACAGCACGACTTTTGGGAATCAGCCATCCCACACTCCTTTCCAAGATGAAAACCTACGGCATTTCGTAAGACGCCTGTGCGCGTGTAACACTTTAGCTCTTTGAAAAAGGCCTTTTTTCGAACGACATTGAGCCGTTTTGGAAACAGATTCCGCATGAGCTTGGCGTCAAAAATTGCAAACTGTCTGAGGGCGTTAGCCCGAGTTTTTGCAATTTAGCCGGGCGAGTCCTGAATTCCAAAATGGGTCACAGAGGTGAGCAAAAGGGCTCTTTTTCAAAAACGTAAACTCTTACGTGCGCATAAGCCCAAGTGTCGCGCAAAAACGACCGTAGCCATGGGAAACCATAGCAGCTTCTCGCTCTGTGAAAAAAAATCAAAAATCCATATTATCCGGTTGACATCTAGGAATTATCAATGTATGGCAAACGGCAGTCATAGTGGGGTGTTACGCGAGGATTCATTCAAACCTAAGGGAAAAGGGGGGAAGTGAGCATGACAAAGGCAGAACTCGTGGAGAAGATGGCAAACGATGCCGGCATTTCTAAAGCCGCCGCCGGGACAGCACTCAACTCTTTTGTAACCACCGTCACCAAGGCCTTGAAAAAGAAAGACGGCAAGGTGACCTTGGTAGGATTTGGGACCTTTTCAAAGGTGCGGCGCAAAGCCCGCAAAGGGAGAAATCCTCAAACCGGCGAAAGCATCAAGATCAAGGCCTCCAATACGGTAAGATTCAAGCCGGGCAAGGCTTTAAAAGACGCTATCTAGCTGCAGGTTTCAGACCAACGCCAGTGGTTGGTTCCCATCCGGAAACACCTTCTTCGAATGGGAACCAACATCGTACTACCTGAAGGTAATGTCAAAGGTGTCAAACTCACCGGCGTAGGGCTCCCATTCGACGGTCGTTTTCCTGACATGGGCAAGGGGCGGGCCGATCTCGCACCATTTGAGCATAGACTTTACGTCGGCCTCGTTCCCTTCAAATACCGCTTCCACGCGACCGTCAGGTAGATTCTTCACCCACCCCGTCAGATTCCGCTCCAAAGCCGCACGCCTTGTATCCATTCTGAAACAGACACCCTGGACGCGTCCGTCAATGCGGACATGACTTCTGACGTTTTTCATTCTTCGTGCCCTTACTACGACTACGACGGCCCTTTTTTACGAAACCATCTCTATGAATTGTGCTTCACTGAGAATCCTTAACTCCAGCCGTCTGGCCTTGTCAAGCTTGGATCCCGGATCTCGGCCGCCCACCACACAGGTCGTCTTTCGACTCACAGAGGCGCTCACCTTCCCGCCCAAGGCCTCAATCCGGGCCCTGGCTTCCAAGCGGGTCATGGACTCCAGGGCCCCGGTCAGGACAAAAGTCATCCCGGCCAGCGCTCGGTTTGCGACCGCTTCTTCGGCCCTCGGCATGACGCCGGCTTCCAGCATCCGCTTGATGTTTCTCTGATTCTCAGTGTTCTCCAAAAATGCTCTCACGCTCTGCGATACCCGGGGCCCTATTTCATCGATGGCGATCAACGCCTCGGCCGTTGCAGACGTCAATGCATCCAATGTCTTGAACCGCCGGGCCAGAACATGGGCGATATGCTCACCCACATGGCGGATGCCCAGGGCATAGAAAAACCGGCCAAGGCTGATCTGCTTGCTTCCGGCTATGGCGTCCATCAGGTTTCGAGCTGATTTTTCCGCCATCCTTTCAAGCCCCGCCACGCTTGCCTTGTCCAGAAAGAAGAGGTCCGCGTAAGACCTGAGCAATCCTTTGTCCACCAATTGTCCCACGAGCTTGTCTCCCAGCCCGTCGATGTCAAAGGCCCCTTTCGAGGCAAAATGCTTGATACGCTCTTTCACCTGGGCCGGGCAATTGGCATTGACACACCGTGTCGCCGCTTCACCTTCCAGGCGAAGCACCTCGGAATCGCACACCGGGCACCTGGCAGGCATATGAAACACGCACTCTGCTCCTGAACGTTTGGCCGTGATCGCCTTGACGACCTCCGGGATCACATCACCGGCCCGCTGGATCAGCACGGTATCGCCCTGGCGGATATCCTTCCTCTTGATTTCATCCTCATTGTGCAGGGTCGCGCGGCTTACCGTCACCCCCCCGACCGAAACAGGCTCCAAGAGGGCCACGGGTGTTAAGGCCCCGGTTCGGCCCACCTGAACGTCGATCTCAAGGACACGGGTGGTCTCCTGTGTGGGTGGAAACTTGTAGGCCACGGCCCACCTGGGACTCCGGGACTTCTCGCCCAGCCTTTTCTGCAGGCCCAGGTTGTCCACCTTGATCACCATGCCGTCCATCTCGTAGGGAAATTCATGGCGACGGGCCAAAAGGTCTTGGTAATAGATCAGGACCTCCTCTATGGCAACCTGCGGCTTGATGTGGGGGTTGACCCGAAACCCCCAGTCCTTGAGGGCCTCAAGGGTTTGCCAGTGCGAGGTGAATTGAAGGCCGGTCACCGTGCCCACGCCATAGCAGAATATGTCCAGGGGGCGGCTGGCGGTTATCCTGGAGTCAAGCTGTCTGAGGGAGCC
>Ga0307425_1000911_pt1 | contig 18356 bp, 13 predicted proteins | sample SalMarWE160330MG_FD_202152 | JGI IMG/M metagenome (GOLD analysis project Ga0307425, IMG submission 202152) | Salt marsh sediment microbial communities from the Plum Island Ecosystem LTER, Massachusetts, United States - WE1603-30 | ecosystem: Environmental > Aquatic > Marine > Intertidal zone >...
GCCTCCGGGCGCTCAACGGTGACCTCAGCGATCGGGACGATCAGGCCCATCAACTGGCCCCTGTCCAGCTTCCGTACGGGCAAGGACGGGCCGCTGTGGTCGGCCGGGTAGACAGAAACGTTGAGCGAATAGCGCCCGGGAGGGGTGCCCGGTGGGAGGTCGACGTCGATATCGTCGCGCACGATGGGGCCGACGGGCCACGCTGTCGGCGGGTACGTCCCGTCGTACGGCACATAGTCGAGCGATGCCCACACCGCACCTGCCTGGTCGGTGACCGACAGCGCGAACCTGTATTCCTGGGTCAAGGGCCGAGCCGCGGACCAGAACAGGCTCAGCCGCAGCGGCGATCCGGCCGCCACCGATGCGTCGATCGATCGCACTCCGAGCAGGTGGAGCTCCCCGCCCAGATCCAGTACCAGCGGGCTCGCCTCTTGCGGGAGCGTATCCGAGATCATCGGTTTGAGGCTAAAGGCGTACACCGGGAACGTGTTCAGGTGGCCTGGAAACCGCTCGTGCGCGATCTGCAGGGCGTTTTCCTCCAACCAGTCCAGTGTCACGTCGCCCTGGTATGCCCAGCCGGGCGTCAGCGAGTGCGCAACCCATATGCGCTCGTACTGCCGCCCGAGTTCCTGCAGCTGGCGAATCGTCTCCCCTGCGCTCGCACCCATGCGGAGCGGAAAGCCATAATAGGGGGCGGGAGAGGAGCTGTAATAGGTATAGAGCTCGTACACCGCGCCCGGATAGACGAGGACGACGTCTCCGGGGCGCACGTGCTCGGTGAGGTACCTGCCCCAGGCGCGGTGGTCCTCCTTGTCGTACTGCGGGTCGACGAAATAGGTGCGTGTCGAGAGCCCCATGCCGGCCAGCAGCGCGGCAACCATCGCGCCAGCAGGCACGAGGAGCGGGATGCGCATCGCCTTGCCCAGGCGGACGTGGCGCGCCTGCGCAGCGCCCGCCGCGAGGAGCATGTAGTAGAACGGGCTGGCAAAGATCAGGTGCCGGATGTTCATATAGACGGGGCGCACGTAAGAGACGACGTACATCTCGGCCACCGGCAGGGCGAAACAGAGAAGCAGGTACGCCGCGTGCCGGCGCGACGTCTCTTCCGGTCGGGTGAACAGGATGCCCAGGGCTGCCAGCAGCAGGCCGGCGGCGACCCACTGGTAGAGTACGAGCTTGGTTCCGGATACGCCCAGTGGGAAGGAGCGCAGCACGTCCTGCAGCAGCGTCGGCAGGGGGATAAAGGTATATCCGGGAACGTTCGGGGGGGGCATGATCTCGCGTAGGCCGTACGCGGCAATGGCGGCGGCGGCAGCGCCTGCGGCGAGCAGGGGCCACCAGGTGCGTCCCTGGCGATGGCCGCGCGCTAGGACATAGATCGTGCCATACGCTGGCAGCAGTTGCAGGGTGTGGTAGTGTGTCCCCAGCATCGCCACCGTCGCCCCCACGTACAGCGCGCCCCATCCCAACTGGCCCGCGCTGCGCCGCGGCGCCGGGGATCTGGTCGGGCGCTCCGCCAGCAGGCGAAGTAAGGCATAGAAGGAGAGCACGCCAAAGAGGGTCGCGAGGGCATAGGGCCGGGCCTCTTGCTGCGCCCACAAGTAGAGTGGCGAGGCTGCCGCCAGCAGCGCTGCGCCCACGCCGGCGAGCGGGCCGAACAGCCGCCGCCCGCACTGGTAGAGCAGCGGGACGATCAGCACGCACGCCGCCAGGGAGAGGTAGCGCAGGACGAACTCGCTGTCGCCAGCCGCCAGCACGAGCAGCCGCAGCGCGGCAAAATAGAGCGGCGGGTGGTGGTCAGGGGTAACGGGCTGCTCTTCCGAACCGAACAGAAAGAGGATGCGGTTCGTAAAGATAAAGGAAAAGGGGCGGGTCGCCCGGTGGAGGCTCAGGCTCTCGTCCCACCACAGGCTCTGGTCGCCGAGCTGGTAGACACCGCGCGCAAAAGAGAGCAGGCAGAGCGCAAGGACGATCCAGCCGAGCCAGTCACCCTTCCGGCCGCGCGCCTGAAGAGGAGGATCGCCCATCGCTAGCGGGCGTGTCGCCGAGAGCAGGCGTGTCGCGAAGGGCAGGCGCGGTCGTCCCCATCGCCCGGTTGTACATCTAGGCAAACGGGCAGCCCACGTTGTGACAGGTATGTTCGAAACAAACCCGATCGGGCAACAGGTATCAGGTGCAGGTCCAATCTCGTCCTCACAACTCGTGCATATAGCCTACCGTTCCGGCAAGGAGGGCATTATACCACGGAAGCGGCAGAGTCGAAAGCCTTGGACGCTCCCGTCACGTACGCGTGTGACGCGTGCTCGTGCTGACGCGCCCGACCTCCGGTTGCGCCTGATGCGGAGGCGGGTATAATGGCCAGAGTTTCAGGCCCAGGGAGAGGATCGCCGTTGAGACAACTGTGGCGCCAGGGAAACGAACCACGCGCAGTCCAAAGATGGGATTGGCTGCCGCTGATCCTGCTGTTGCTGGGCCTTGCCACCCATTTCGCTCACCTGCTGACCGCGCCGCCCGGCGTGCATGGCGATGCGGCGCGCCTGGGACTGCACGCCTTTGATTTCATCCAGCGCGGGATCTGGCCCTTTTACATCTATCACCAGGCGGCGCCTAACCCACTGATCGTCTACCTTCAGGCGGTGGCCTTTCTCGTGTTCGGTTTCACCCCTGCGGCACTGCGCGGCGTGACCGCCTTTTGGGGCGCGTTGGCCGTCCCCGCGACCTACCTGGCAGGCCGCGAGCTGTTTGCCGGGGAGGGGGAAGCGTTTGCCCGGCGGGCGGGGTTCCTGGCGGCGGTCGGGCTGGCGCTCAACCCCTTCTTTGGCACCTTTGCCCGTTATGGCATCGAACCGATCCTGCTGCCGGCCCTCGAGATGCTGATCGTTGCCGTCCTGTGGCGCGGCCTGCGGCGTGGGCGCCGAGTTGACTTTATCCTGTGCGGCGTGCTCCTGGGCGCAAGCCAGTACGCCTATATCGTGGCGCGCGCGTTCCCGCTGGCCCTGGCTGTCGCCTGCGGCGTGGCCATTTTGGCCAACCGCCGCCTGGTCGCGCACTGGCGCGGGCTGCTGTTGGCGGCCGGCTTGGCTGCGCTCGTCGCCCTGCCCCAATGGCTGCTCTTTGTCCGGGCCCCATACACCTTTGTCGCCCGTACCAAAGGGGCCACCCAGCCGCTCGTCTTGAGCCTGCCCGATGCGGGCCATGTCTTGATCGCGAAACTGGCCAGGCAGTTCCTGATGCTGGGCTGGCAGTGGGACGCCGGGTACCACCCCGGTTCCACGCGCCCCCTGCTGACGCCCATCCTGTTCGTCGGGCTGCTGGTGGCGATCGGTATGACCTTGTACGTCCGGCGCGCCGGGCGCGTATTCGGCCTGGCCATGGCCGGCCTCATGCTGGCCCCGGACCTGTTGATCTATGAGGGGCTGTCGCCGATGCCGAACCGGGTAGTGCCGGCCGTGCCCTTTCTCTTCCTGGCTGCCGGGCTCGGCTGTGCGTTCCTGTGGCGATGGCTCGCCGCGCGGCCTCGACTCCCTGCCTGGACTGCCCTGCTGGTGCCGGCTACTGTCGTCCTGGCCGGTGCGGAGAGCCAGTGGTATCTCGCGGCGCGCGTGCTTCCGCAGGTGGAGGCAACGCCGGGGCTCGAGTGGAAGAACAGCCTGGTTGAAGTGGCCGAGGCGGCGTACATGGCCGATCATCTCGACGAGGCGATCCTGCTGCCTTCCAGCGAGTACCAGCGCGCGCCCCTAGCCTACCTCCTGGCCCAGTACTACCCGCGGCGGCACAGCGGGCTGCCGCTGCCCCTGTCGCCGGGAGAGACGGTCACGCCCCTCGCGCCGGCCGAGCCCGCGCGCCCGTCGACCGAGGGCATCCCGGCTGGCTACCGCTCCGACGAATGGGTGCTGCTCGAGGAGGGCACGGCCTATTTCCTGCCTCCCATCGCTGATGCTGTGGTGCGGTCCGGCGAGGCCCAGCCGCTGTACGCCAGCAACGACGCCCTAGCGGCGACGGTTGCCGCGGCGCGTTGGCAGGGCGTGGCGCCTGCGCTGCTGCCCGTGAGCGCATCGTTCGCCAACGGCCTCGACCTGGTGGGGTACGAGACGGGCGCGTTTCCGGGCGAAGGGTCGCTGGCCGTTACCCTCTACTGGCAGCCACGGCAGCGTATCACAGCCGACGTCCAGATCTATGTCCAGCTCCTCGATCGACAGGGACAGAAACTAGCCGGGATCCACGACTGGCCGCTGCGCGAAGCGTACCGCGTGCGCGCGTGGCAGCCCGGAGAGACGATGCCGCTCAGCTACCTGCTCGACGTCCCGCCCAACCTGCCGCCGGGGCTCTACCGCCTCATCGCCGGGCCATACGACCTGATCCACCAGGAGCGCATCCCTCTGCTGGACGGGCCAGAGTTTGCCACCGTGGCCACGCTCAAGGTCCCCCTTCCCCCGATCACGGACGTGCCGGATCGGGCGTTGAAGGCCGCGTTCGGGGAGGCGATCGCTCTCACCGGATACACCTTGTCGCTAACGTCCACGGGCCTCGACCTTGCACTCTTTTGGGAGGCCCAAGCTTTGCCGCAGACCGACTATACCGTCTTCGTCCACCTGGTCGACGCTGCCGGGCAGATCGCTGCCCAGACCGATGGGCAGCCGCGTGGGGGGACGTACCCGACCTCAATCTGGGAGGTAGGCGAGACGGTGCTCGACCAGCACAGCGTCGCCGCACCGCCCGGCGAATACCAGGTCTACGTCGGTCTGTACCAGTGGCAGACCCTGGCGCGGCTGCCGGTGGCGCTGGAGGGCGCTGCGCCGTCGGATGACCGGCTCTACCTCGGCAGTGTCACGGTGCCGTGACATCGATTCCCTGAAAACGCTACAGGTTCAGGATTAGGTTGCCGTGCCCGGGGATCACGATCCGGGCGGTGCGCTTGATCGCGCGGATCGTCTCTGCCGCCTGCTCGAAATCGACCGAGTTGTGATAGCCCTCTTCCGCGGCAAAGAACTCGGGCGTCATGACCGCGTCGCCGGCCACGATCAGCGGGCCCCACGCTGTCTCGACGCGCAGCGAGCAGTGCCCAACCGCGTGCCCCGGCGAAGGATAGAGCGCGATCCCTGCCGGGAGTATGCCTTCAGCGGGTTGAAAGCGCTCCCACAGCGCTGCTTCGCCGGACTGCTGCCGCTGCCATGCGGCCAGGCTCTCGGCGGCCATCCACCAGGTCACGCCCTCGAACGAGGCCAACCCGTAGCGATGGTCGCCGTGCCAGTGCGTGAGAAAGACGGCGTCGATCGCAGCGGGGCGCAGGCCCGTCCGCGCGTAGAGCATCGGCTCCAGCGCAGCCGGCTCGGGGGAGGGATCGACCAGCAGGCGCGTCTCCCCAGACTGCAGCAGGGTGCAGGTCGCCGACACCGAGCGCACGCGCTCCGTCTCGCCCCAGAACTTGTTTATGCTCAGCGTGCCAATGTTGACGATGGTAAACTGTACCGTGTCACTCACGATCCATCTCCTTTCCCCAGCCCCCGCCGCCCGGGGTCTCGACGACCAGTTGATCGCCAGCCTCGACCTGTAGCGTGACCATGCCTTTGAGGAGGCGTTCGCTGCCGTCGCGGATCAGCAGGTTCCTGCCCGCTCGTCCGGGCTCGCCGCCACGCAGGCCATAGGGCCCCGTCCGGCGGCGCTGGCTGTTGATCGTCACCGTCGCCGGTGCGGTGAAGCGGTAGGTGCGGCGGATGCCGTCTCCACCGCGATGCTGTCCCCCGCCACCTGACCCATCACGCAGCTCGTACGTCTCGATCCGCAGCGGTAAATCTCCCTCCAACGCCTCGACCGGCGTGTTACGCGTGTTGGTCATGTGGCTGTGCCGCCCGCTCAGCCCGTCGCCGAGGGGACCGCCGCCGTGCCCGCCGCCGATCGTTTCGTAAAAGACAAAGGGCTTTCCGGCTACTGTCCCGCCTAGCGTGACGTTGTTCATCGTGCCTTGGCTGGCGGCGGGGATGCGATCCGGCAGCGCCTGCGCCAGCGCGCCCAGCACGATGTCGACGATGCGCTGGCTGGTCTCGACGTTGCCCGCCGCGACCGCCGCTGGGAAATCGGGCGAGAGCACGCTGTGCGGCGGAGCAACGACTGTCACCGGGACAAAGCAGCCGTGGTTGACCGGCACGTCTTCCTCTGCCAGGAGGCGAACGCAGTACCATGTCGCCGAGCGGACCACCGCCTCGACAGCGTTGAGGTTCCCGGCGACCTGCGGCGCGCTACCTGTGAAATCCACCTCCATCCGATGCCCATCGACGCGGATCGTGCAGCGGATCGGGATCGGATCGACGTCGCCCTCCAGCGCATCCTCGCAGCGGTACGTGCCGGGTGGGATGCGGGCGATGGTGGATTCTACCATACGCCGGGCGTACGCCATCAGCGCCTCGGCGTGCGCCTGGACGCGTGCCTCGCCGTGTTCCTCGACCAGCGCGCGCAGGCGCGCCCCGCCGATCCGCTGCGCGGCGAGCTGTGCCTCCAGGTCGCCCAGCCGCTCGTCGGGCGCCCGGCTGTTGGCCGTAATCAGGGCCAGCACCGCCTCGTTGCGCCGGCCAGCGTCGGCCAGCTTGAGCGGCGGGATGATGATCCCTTCCTGGTACAGCTCGGTGCTGAGCGGCAGCGAGCCGGGCGACATGCCCCCCACGTCGGCGTGGTGAGCGCGGCTGGCGACGAAAAAGCGCGGCGCGTCGCCCACGAAAACGGGCGAGACCATGGTCACGTCAGGCAGGTGCGTCCCGCCGTGGTAGGGATCGTTCAGTAGGATCACGTCGCCCGGCGCCAGCTTGCCGGTAGCCTCGGTCGCCGCGATCGCCGCAGCGACCGAGGCCGGCATGCTGCCCAGGTGTACGGGGATGTGGGCGGCCTGGGCGACCATGCGCGCCTGGGCGTCAAACACCGCGCAACTGAAATCGAGCCGCTCCTTGATGTTGGGACTGAAGCTGGCTCGCTGCAGCGTGACGCCCATCTCTTCGGCGACGGAAGCAAACAGGCTCCTGAAGACGGCCAGGCTGATCGGGTCTACAGGCATGACAATCCTTCTAATGCGATGCCAGCCACGAGGGCGTGCGGCTCAAGCGCGCTCCAGCACCAGGTTGCGGTAGCCATCCACGCAGGCGCGCCAGCCGGGCGGCACATAGACCGTGCTGTCCATCTGCACGACCAGCGCCGGTCCTGCAAAGCGCGTGCCCGGCGTCAGCCGGTCACGGGCATAGAGGTCGATCTCGGCTAGGCCGCCGGCACACACCACGCGCGTGCTTCCCAGCCGGGCTGCGCTGCCGTCGCTCTCGACTGTGGCCTCGGGCAGCAGCGACGGTTTGCGCACGGCGCCCGTGGCCTGCAGGCGCAGGTTGACGACTTCGACCGGGCGGCCGGGCATCGCATGGCCGTAGGCGCGCGCGTGCGCCTCGTGAAAGGCAGCCTCGAGATCCTCCGTAAAGGGAATGGCCAGCTCGTACGACTGCCCCCGGTATCGCGCGTCGACGAGGGGAAAATAGGCCATCACCTCCTCCTCGATCCCCTCTGCGGATAGGTCGTCGTGGGCCAGGGCCAGCATCTCGTCCAGCGCTGCCCGCAGGGCGTGCGTCAGCGCTCGCGAGACGACCTGCAGCACGGCGCGGCTGCGCTCGAGCGCGACGTCGGCCATCAGCAACCCCAGGGCGCACAGCACGCCCGGGTAGCGGGGTACGAGTACGCGTGGGATCTGCAATCCCTCCGCGACCTCGCATGCGTGCAGCGGTCCAGCGCCGCCAAAAGCGACCAGCGTGAAATCGCGCGGATCGTGGCCGCGCGCCACCGATACGCGGCGCAGCGCGCGGTCGATGTTGACGTTGGCCACGCGGATGATGCCTAATGCGGCGCCCTCAGCGTCGCTGCCCATCGCTGTACCCAGCCGCTCCAGCGGCGGACCTGCCAGCTCAGGGTACAGCGCCATGGCGCCGCCGAGAAAGTGTGCTGCGTCGAGGCGGCCCAGGAGCACGTTGGCGTCGGTAATCGTGAGCTGCTGCCCACCCTGCCCGTAGACGATCGGCCCCGGATCGGCGCCCGCGCTCTGCGGACCCACCACCAGTGCGCCGCCCACGTCGAGGCGGGCGATCGAGCCGCCGCCTGCACCGATGGTCTCGATGTCCAGCAATCGCGTGCGGAGCGGCAGGCCATCGATCGCTGATTCGGCACGGTGGACGAGCCGGCCCGGGCACAGGCCGACGTCGGTGGAGGTGCCACCCATGTCGACGGTGATCACGCGATCGTAGCCCGCCATCTGGGCAAGCGTGAAACCGCCGATCGCGCCCGCCGCCGGACCACTCAGGGCGGTATGCACCGCCTGCCGGCGTGCGCGGCGCGCACTCACGATCCCGCCGTCCGACTTGATCACGCGCAGCGTCGTTGTCTCTGGGAGCCTGCTTTCCAGGTTGTGCAGGTAGCGGCTCATCACCGGACGGACGTAGGCCTCCAGGGCGACGGTGCTCGCCCGCTCGTATTCGCGAAACTCGGGCAGCACCTCGCTCGACAGCGCGATCTGATCCTCGGAGAGCAGCCCACGCGCCAGGATCCGCGCCCGGACGGCATGCTCGTGGGCCGGGTTGAGATAGCTGTACAGGAAACAGACGGCGACCGCTTCGACCCTCTGTGCGGCGAGGTCGTCCAATATACGGTCGAGGGCATCCAGGTCGAGCGGCGTCAGCACGGCGCCGCTGTGATCCAGCCTCTCGGGCACTTCGTAACACCAGCGGCGCGGGATGAGGGGCGGCGGCAGGCGAGGCTGGAGGGCATAGAGCTGCGGGCGGTTCTGCCGGCCAATGGCGAGGATGTCGCGGTAGCCTTTGGTCGCAATCAGGGCCGTGCGCGCGCCTTTGCGCTCGAGGATCGCGTTGGTGGCCACCGTCGACCCGTGCGAGATGCGCGCGATCGCGTCCAGCCCCTCCGGGCTGAGCGCAGCCAGGCCAGCCAGCATAGCCTGGGCCGGGTCGCCCGGCGTGCTCGGGACCTTGTGCACGCGCAGTTGGCCATCGACGCTCGCGATCAGGTCGGTGAACGTCCCGCCAATGTCTACGCCAACCAGCATGCGCCGTCCCTCAGTCCTCGTCCGTCTCGATCGACGCGATCGCCGCCGCCGGGGCAGCACGGCCGTCGACCACGTCTCTGAGACCGGGCAGATACTGATCTATGGCCTCTACCGAGGCATAGATCGTGTTGCGGATCAGTGCTTCCGTGAGCGTCGTGTCCTTGAAGGCGACGCTGCCCTTGTAGCGGACTTCGCCATCGCCATAGTCGAGCTCGAAATTGCCGATCCACATCCCATAGTTGGCCCGGTTGATGAATTCGGCAGCGGCAGCGCGCTGCCCTGTAGGAACCTCGATCGGCGCGTAGGCATAAAAGAGGAACAGCTCCAGCTCGGGCTCGATCTGGGCAAAACAGGTGGCCTCGCCGTTCTCACCGGCAAAGGCAACGCGGTACAGGAGCATGTCCTCCATCTGCTGCGGGTACCACTCGTCTGCCTCCAGGAACCGGCCCAGCGTCTCAAAGGCGCGCAGTGCGTTGTCAAGATCGTTGCTCACAGCACATCTCCTTTCTGCCTCCCACATAGGAGGCGCGCTTCTCCGAGCATGTTATACCGGATTCACACTGCTTGGCAAGTCGTTGCCCAAAAACTGCTTTGCGTGTAGAATGACGGCCACCACGTGCCGGGCTGCTCACGGAGCCTAGAAGGGACAAGGAGGACGGATATGGCTGACCCCAAGATCGTCAAGATCGAGATCCACGAGTATGCCTTTGAGCTGCACGACCTGGGCAAGGACTATAACGGGTTCAACCTGGTCTACGAGCCGGGAGCCACGCTTCCCAGCGGCGGCCATATCCTGCGCATCCTGACCGATGCCGGCGTGGTCGGCGAGTACGCTGGCGGCAGCAGCACGGATTACGCGACGCTGCCACGGTTCGTCGACTACCTGATCGGCCGCAGCGCCCTGGAGCGAGAGCGGATCTATACCGACGTCAAGCGCGCCCTGCGCCAGGTGGCACGGATCGGCATGGCGCCGGTCGACGTCGCGTTGTGGGACTTGGCGGGCAAGTACTATGACGCGCCGATCTACAAGCTGCTCGGCGGCTACAAAGAGAGCGTGCCCTGCTATGCCAGCACCTACCACGGCGACGAGCAGCCCGATGGGCTGTCGAGCCCAGAGGCGTACGCGGATTTCGCCGAGCAGTGCCTGGAGATGGGCTACCCGGCGTTCAAGGTCCACGGCTGGGGGCAGGCGCCGATTGCGCAGGAGATTGCCAACGTTCACGCCGTCGGCCAGCGCGTCGGCGGCAAGATGGACCTCATGCTCGACCCGGCATGCGAGTACATTACCTTTGGCGACGCGCTCAAGGTGGGCTGGGCCTGCGACGAGGAGCGCTTTTTCTGGTACGAGGATCCCTATCGCGACGGTGGCATCTCGCAGTTTGCCCACCGCAAGCTGCGGCAGTTGATCCGCACGCCCCTGCTGATGACCGAGCACGTGCGCACCCTCGAGCCGCACATCGACTTTGCTATCGCCGATGCCACCGATTTCGTGCGCGGCGACGTCGGCTATGACGGCATCACGGGCGTGATCAAGGTGGCCTATGCCTGTGAGGCATTAGGCATCGACATCGAGTTCCACGGCCCCGGCCCGGCACAGCGGCAGTGCATGGCAGCGGTGCGCAATACCAACTATTACGAGCTGGGGCTGATCCATCCCAAGGCGCCGGCCAGCCACAACCCACACCTGTTCGCCGGTGATTACAGCGACGCGTTGGACGCTATCGACGGGCGGGGGCACGTGCCGGTCCCGCAGGGACCGGGCCTGGGCGTCGAGATCGACTGGGACTGGGTAGAGAAGCACCGTACCGGCCTGGTCACGTATCCGTAGATCTCGAGTGGGAAGGAGTACGGCGATGGCCGACAAAGGAACCGAGCTCTTTGAGCAGCTATCCTCTTTCGTGGAAGAACAGATCGCGCAGAAAGGCGTGCCGGGCGCGGCGATTGGCATCCTCTACCAGGATCAGACCTACACCGCCGGATTTGGCGTGACCAACATCGATCACCCTGTCCCCGTCACGGACAAGACGCTGTTCCAGGTCGGGTCGATCAGCAAGACCTTTACCTGCCTCGCGGTCATGCGCCTGGTGGAACAGGGCAAGCTCGACTTGCAGGCTTCAGTGCGCAGCTACTTGCCCGAGTTCACGGTTGCCGATGAGACCGCTTCTGAGCAGACCACGCTCTGGCATTTGCTTACGCATATGAGCGGGTGGGTGGGCGATTTCTTTGAGGACACTGGCGCAGGTGACGATGCGATGGCCGTGTACGTGCACGCGATGGCCGGCCTGGAGCAACTGGCACCGATCGGTACGGTCTGGTCGTACAACAACGCCGGGTTCAGCGTCGCCGGGCGCGTGATCGAACAGGTAACGGGCCAGCGCTACGAGAATGCGATGCGGAAGCTGGTGTTCGAGCCCCTCGGGCTGACGCGCTGTTTCTACGGCCCGGGCGACGTGATCACGTACCGCTTTGCCGTGGGACACGGCGGAGGACGCGGTGAGGCCAAGGTGCTGCGTCCATGGCCCCTGCCGCGGGCGGTCTATCCCGCGGGTGGCATCGTCTGTGACGTGCACCAACTGCTACGCTATGCGCGTTTCCAGATGGGCGACGGCACCGTGGCGGAGGAGACTGGACAGGGGCGCACGGTCGTGGTCAAGCCAGAGACGCTGGCAGAGATGCACACGCCCCAGGCCAGCCGGTGGGGTGAGAAGGAGCAGATCGGTCTCTCTTGGTTCATCGACGAGATCGATGGCACGCGCCAGCTCTCGCACGGCGGGGGAACCACGGGGCAGATCTCGCTGCTGGTCCTCTTTCCTCCACACCAACTGGCCATGGTCATCCTCACCAACGCATCGGAAGGAGGTGGTGTGACGGGCGCGATGCGCCGGTGGGTGCTGGAGCACTATCTGGGGCTCACCGATCCAGAACCAAAGCCGATCGAGGCCAGCGAGGAGGAATTGGCAGCTTACGCCGGCTTCTACACGCGCCCCTTTACAGACATCGAGCTGGGCATGCTGAACGGGCGGCTGATTGGGCAAGCGATCTACAAGGGAGGATTCCCTTCGCAGGATCAGCCGCTGCCACCACCGCCGCCACCCGTGTCACTCGCCCTGTGTGAAAAGGATCGCCTGTTGATCACGGCTGGTCCCGGCAAGGGCGGGCGGGCGGACGTGATCTGCAAGCCGGACGGGACGATCGGGTGGCTGCGTATCGGTCGCATCCACCGTCGCCTCGAAAAGCGACCTGCAGGAGAGCCAAGATAGGAAACGTGGTATGACAGGGCTAGAGACCATAGACAAGGTCAAGCGTGCGCTGCTTGCCATGCAGCGGCATTCGTGGGAGCAGGGCGTCGCCGCACAGGCGTTCCTCGAGCTGGGTGAGAGGGAGATCGTGATCCTCATGGCCAAGGAGGCCGTCCTGCGCCAGCGAGAAGATGGAAGGCTGGCCGTGGTGGGTAGCAACCACGCCGTCACCGATCCGGCCGCCAACGGCGAGCCGGTGCTCTATGCAGCCAAGGTCACCGGTGAGCCACAGCTACGGGAGGCGGTGGAGCGCATGCTGGGCTACCTGCTTCACCACGCGCCTAGGGCGGAGGACGGCACCCTGTATCACATCACGACTCGGCCGCAGGTGTGGATCGACTCGATGTACATGGCGCCGCCCTTTCTCGCCGTCGCCGGCCACCCGGGGGAGGCGGTGCGGCAGATCGAGGGGTTTCGAGCGCGTCTGTGGCATCCGGAAGCGCACCTCTATGCGCACATCTGGGATGAGGGCGAAGGTGCGTTCGTGCGCGCGGCGCACTGGGGGGTCGGCAATGGCTGGGCAGCGGCTGGTATGGCGCGGGTGATCGCGGCCCTACCACCCGAGATGGATCGTGCGCGGGCCCGCCTGATCGGGTACGTGCGCGAGCTTCTCGACGGCTGCCTGGCCCACGTGCGGCCAGGTGGTCTGTTCCACGACGTGATCGACGATCCCGGGACCTTTGTCGAGACGAACCTGAGCCAGATGCTGGCTTACACCATTTACCGCGGGCTGCACGAGGGATGGCTGGAGGGCACGTACCGCGCGCACGCCGATCGTATGCGTCAAGCAACGCACGCACAGGTAGACGAGTACGGCCTGGTGAAAGGTGTGTGCAGCGCCCCCCGTTTCGATCGTCCCGGGACGGCGCCAGAAGGACAAGCTTTCTGTCTGCTCATGGAGGCGGCGTATGGGAGAACGCAGCTCTGAGCTTTCCGATGAGGAAATGCGATTAGTTGACAATAGAACTTGACAATAGTATGATAGGTAATCCGTACGTCATGAGAGGAGGGCCGCAACGGTGCGTCTTTCAACAGCAGGTAGGTATGCCTTGCGCGCGATGGTCGACCTGGCTCGTCACGAGGGAGAAGGGCCGATCCTGCGCCAAGAGATCGCGGATCGGCAGGCGATCTCGGCCGACTATTTGGCGCAGCTATTCGTCAAGCTCCGGCGCGCTGGCCTGGTGAACAGCGTCATGGGGCCGGGCGGCGGATATGTGCTCGCCCAGCCCGCCGATCAGACCCGGGCGGGCGACGTGCTCCGTGCCGTCGAGGAGCCCTTGAGCCTGACACAGTGCCTGGAAGAGGGTCAAGAGTCTCCGTGCCCCCGTGCGGCCAGGTGTGTGACGCGTGTCCTGTGGGAGCGCATGGGCCGCGCGATGATCGAGGTGTTGGATTCGGTAACGCTGGCTGAACTGGCTGAGCCGGCCGGAGAATGGGAACGGGATCTGGGCTTGGATGCAAGCACGGGGCAGAGGGTGGAGGTCTTGGGATGACAAAGCAAGGGAAGGGCTTTGACACGCGGGCACTGCATGCCGGGCACACGCCGGATGCAGAAACCGGCTCGCGTGCTGTGCCCATCTACCAGACGACGAGCTATGTCTTTCAGGACACGGCCCACGCGGCGCGCCTCTTTTCGTTGGAAGAAGCGGGGAACATCTATACCCGCATCATGAACCCGACCACTGCGGTACTCGAACAGCGCGTTGCCGCGCTGGAAGGGGGTGTGGCCGGCCTGGCTTTTGCTAGCGGCATGGGTGCCATCTCCGCGGCGCTGCTGACGCTGTGCGGCGAGGGAGACGAGATTGTCTCGACCACGCGTCTCTACGGCGGCACGGTCACGCTGCTCGCGAATACGCTGTCGCGCATGGGGATCCGCACGGTCTGGGTCGACAGCGACGAGGCAGACGATTTCGCGGCAGCGATCACTGGCCGAACCAAGGCGGTGTACCTGGAGACGATCGGCAACCCTAAACTGACCATCCCCGATCTGGACGGCATTGCCCGGGCTGCACACGCGCAGGGCGTGCCCGTGCTCGTCGACAATACCACTGCTTCCCCGGCGCTGTGCCGCCCGATCGAGCACGGCGCAGACATTGTCCTGCACAGCCTGACCAAGTACCTGGGCGGGCACGGCAGCTCGATCGGCGGCCTAATCGTCGACGGCGGGCGTTTCCCGTGGGACAGCGGGCGTTTTGCCGAGTTTGTCGAGCCGGACCCCAGCTACCACGGCCTGCGCTTTTACGAGGCGTTCGGCGAGGCCACCTTTGCCGCGCGGGCTCGCGTGCGTTTGCTGCGCGACCTGGGAGCCTGTCTCAGTCCATTCAATGCCTTCCTGATCTTGCAGGGGGTCGAGACGCTGAGCCTGCGCATGGCGCGCCACTCGGAGAACGCATTGGCCGTGGCCCAGTTCCTGCAGGAGCATCCCAAGGTCTCCTGGGTGCTCTACCCAGGCCTGGACAGCCATCCCAGCCACGCGCGGGCGATGCAGTACTTGCCCGACGGGGCGAGCGGCCTGGTGGGCTTTGGCGTAAAAGGTGGCATGGATGCGGGGCGCGCGTTCATCGAGCATCTTCAGTTGTTCAGCCACCTGGCCAACATCGGCGACGCGCGGAGCCTGGCGATTCACCCCGCCTCGACGACGCACCAGCAGCTCAGCGAGGAGGAACAGCTCGCCGCGGGCGTGACGCCCGATTTCATACGTCTCTCGGTCGGGATCGAGACGCTGGACGACATCCTGGCAGATCTCGACCACGCGCTAAACGCAACCTAGCCCGTCCCGAAAGCGTTGCAGCGAGACGAACGGACCTCTCCCTGTATCGCAGGTTCGTCGCAGGTCCACAAATCTGCGCGAATCTGCGAAATCGGCGGATGAGAACCGATCACAAGAGGAGCTATTTTGGCAACAGACGAACAGATTGCCATCGCCGAGGATTCGCAACTCGGCGGTGCGCACAGTGTAGGCCTGGTCCAGACGCAGAGCTGGACCTTTGGCGACCCGCCGCTGGAACTGGATTGTGGCCGGACCTTGAGCCCCGTCACGCAGGCCTACGAAACGTATGGCGAACTGAGCGCAGCTCGCGACAACGCGATCCTGATCTTTCACGCTCTATCGGGCGACGCGCACGTGGCCGGGTATCACACGCCAGAGGACCGCAAACCCGGCTGGTGGGATATCATGGTCGGTCCGGGCAAGGCGTTCGATACCGACAAGTACATGATCATCTGCGCCAACGTGATCGGCGGCTGCAGCGGCAGCACCGGCCCGGCGAGCACCCACCCCGACAGGGGGGAACCGTACGGCCTCGATTTCCCGATGGTTACGGTCGGGGACATGGCGCGGGCGCAGAAGCGGCTGGTCGAGCACTTGGGCATCGAGCGCCTGCTCGCGGTCACTGGCGGCAGCATGGGCGGCATGCTCGCCCTCGACTGGGCGGTCCGTTACCCGCAGAGCACAGCGTCGGTACTGGCGATCGCGACCTCCGCGCGGATGAACGCGCAGGGCATCGCCTTCAACGAGGTCGGCCGGCAGGCGATCATGGCTGACCCCGAGTGGCGGGGCGGCGCCTACTATGGGCAGAGCTTTCCTAGCGCTGGCCTGGCCATCGCGCGTATGGTCGGGCACATCACCTACCTGTCTGAGGAGCAGATGCGCGCCAAGTTCGGGCGGCGCCTCCAGGATCGCGATGTCTTTGGCTACGATTTCGAGACCGAGTTCCAGGTGGAAAGCTACCTGCGCTACCAGGGCAGCCGCTTCGTAGAACGGTTCGATGCCAACTCGTACCTCTATATCACCAAGGCGATCGACTATTTCGACCTGACCAACGGCCATCGATCCCTGGTCGAGGCGATGGAGCATGTGCGCAGCGAATTCCTGGTCGTCTCGTTCAGCAGCGACTGGCTCTATCCCACAGCCGAGTCGAAAGAGATTGTCCAGGCGCTACAGGCTAATGCGGTGCCGACTACCTTCATCGACATCCCCAACGCGTACGGGCACGATGCATTCCTCCTGCCGAACGAGCCGTTCGCAGAGGCGGTGCGCAGTTTCCTGGCGCACGTGCAGCAGCGTGAGCGAGGGGAACGATGAAGCGAGCAGGACGGCAGCGGACCAGGCGCCGGCTCGACTATGCGCTGATCGAGGCGCTCGTCCCACCCGGATCGCGCGTGCTCGACCTGGGCTGCGGGGATGGGCAGCTTCTCGCCGACCTGGCGGCGAACAAGGGGTGCGAGGGCCGGGGGATCGAGATCAGCGATCATTCCGTGTTGGCCTGTATCCAGCGCGGGGTTGCCGTCTATCACGGGGACATGCTGGAGGGCATGAGCTACTATCGCGACGGTTCGTTCGACGTCGTGATCCTGAGCCAGACCTTGCAGCAAGCCTCAGACCCGGTGCGCGTGATCGTAGAGATGCTGCGCGTAGGCGACACGGCGATCATCAGCTTTCCCAATTTCGGCTACTGGGAGGTCCGGCTCCAGCTCTTGCTTCGCGGACGGATGCCCAGGAGTGACCTGTTGCCCTACGAGTGGCACAATACGCCCAACGTGCACCTGTGCACGGTAACTGACTTTCGTGAGCTCTGCGAGGAACAGGGCCTGCGGCGTATGCACGAGATCTTTTTGGTTCCACCTTCGCGCCAGATCGGTGATGTTGGCGCTAACTGGCGCGCTGGGCTAGCGATTTTTCAGATCGCGCGCAAGCGGGAGGCGTAGGATGGCAGACTATACACAGTTTCGAATGGATACCAGGCCTTGCGAGATAGAAGAGGTTCGAGAGGAAGAGCGCCGCTGGCACAGCGAAGTCGACCAGATCAGCGTGATCGTCAAGAACGTGCTCGACTCGTACGAGCAGCATGGTGGGATCAATTATGCGGGCGTGACCAACCTGCCCTCGCAACAGCACATCATTCACATCAGCCAGACGCTGCAGATGATCCTGTTCCCCGGCTATTACGATACGGGTGCGGTGGAAGAGGCGGCGCTACCCTACGTCACGGGGGAACGGGTGGCGTGGGTCTACAAGCATCTCAGCCAAGAGATCCACCGTTGTATGTGCTTCGAGTGCGATCAGTGCGGCCAGAGCGTCTCCGATTGTGCACTGCGGGCGCGGAATGCGGCGATGGAGCTACTCTGCGAAGTCCCTCACATCCGCGGCATGCTCCAGTTGGACGTGGAAGCTGCTGTGGCGGGCGATCCTGCTGCCAACAGTGAGAACGAGGTGATCCTGGCCTATCCCAGCCTGGCTGCGATCTCGGCGCATCGCGTCGCTCACTTTCTCTACGAGCGCGAGGTGCCGCTCCTGCCACGGATCGTGAGCGAGTACGTTCACCATCGCACCGGGATCGACATCCATCCGGGAGCCAAGATCGGCAAGTCGTTCTTTATCGACCACGGGACCGGCGTGGTGATCGGCGAGACGACCGAGATCGGCGATCGGGTCAAGCTCTACCAGGGCGTGACGCTGGGTGCGCTCAGCGTGTCGCGCGACATGCGCGGTAAAAAGCGTCACCCGACGATCGAGGGCGACGTGACGATCTATGCCGGGGCGACGATCCTGGGTGGGGATACCGTGATCGGCCGTGGCTCGGTGATCGGTGGCAACGTGTGGCTGGTCAGGTCGGTGCCGCCCTATTCCAAGGTCTACAACGAGCGCTCCGAGAGCGAGCCGGTCGTGGCACCGAACGGATCCTAGCGCCACCTTTCCGAAAGGTGAGGCCAGACGAAAAACCGCCCCTCGCTTGGAGGGGCGGTTTTTCTATGGAGCGGGCTACGGGATTTGAACCCGTGACTTTCTCCTTGGCAAGGAGACGCTCTACCACTGAGCCAAGCCCGCCCGCTGATGCCGCAGCCCAGACTCGAACTGGGGACTCCTTGATTTTCAGTCAAGTGCTCTACCAACTGAGCTACCGCGGCGGAACATCAACCGCCCGTATTGTACCTGGAAAGCATATTCTTGTCAAATCAGCGCATTCCCTCAGCTAAAATGT
>Ga0307425_1000912_pt1 | contig 18345 bp, 8 predicted proteins | sample SalMarWE160330MG_FD_202152 | JGI IMG/M metagenome (GOLD analysis project Ga0307425, IMG submission 202152) | Salt marsh sediment microbial communities from the Plum Island Ecosystem LTER, Massachusetts, United States - WE1603-30 | ecosystem: Environmental > Aquatic > Marine > Intertidal zone >...
ATGATCAGAATACCTGGTTCATAATCCTCCATTTTGAAAAGTTATCGCAAATCCAACCGTTAAGACGCATTGGGCAGTGAGACGGGATTTCATCGGTCTAGATGCCGTAGCGATTATACACAGGATAGCTATGTAAAAATCCCAAGTGTTTTTAACCTGTTGCAACCTTGCCCTAACACTCAGCCGCTGGCAGCTATCAAAAACATTCACAAACGAGAAAAACAGCCCCCAAAAGCTCGTCGAAACGCTTGGCCAAATTCAAGTGGTGGATTTGGGGGGAAGATCTACAGTTGACAAATTCAGGACACTTTGGGAAAGTTGAATGCTAGTGATGGTCTCTCATTTCTGTGCAATTCACGATTGCGCATTGACCATTGAGAGACCCGGAGCTGCCTTTGATGACGACAGGATTCTTCGACCAAAAAGGCAGAAATGAACAACAGCATGAAAGACGATTTGAGCCATGCTAATCAGCCCAGCTCGGGCTCAACGATTTGCATGCAAGGACTACCGAACCTGATCCACCTGCTGCGCCGGAGGGCTCGAGAGCATAGAGAGAAAACCGTCTACACCTATCTCAAGGATGGAGAATCACAAGAAACCAGGCTGACATATTGTGAACTGGAACGGAGGGCGCTCGCCATTGCGGCACATCTCCAATCTCACCTCTCTCCGGGAGAAAGAGTCCTTTTGCTCTACCCTCCGGGCACCGAGTTTCCCACGGCATTCTTCGGGTGCCTGTGTGCGGGCATGGTCGCCGTGCCAACCTGTCTCCCATATTCCAACCGGTTCCTGGCAAGCCTCGAAGCAAGGGTATCCGACGCAGGACCAACAGTCGCTCTCTCCACGGCTTCTACCCTGGAAGAGTACAGGCGCCAAATAGATCAGATTCCCGGGCTGACGGCTCTCAAATGGATACCAACCGACACCATCCCCGACGACCTGGCAAATGCCTGGCAAGAACCTCCCCTTGGTGCTGATTCCCTCGCTGTCCTCCAATACACATCCGGTTCCACAGGAAGCCCCAAGGGCATAATGGTCAGCCATGGAAACCTGCTCCATAATTCATCCGTCATCCACGCAGTCTTTGGGCATTCACCCAGTATGCGAGGCGTAATCTGGCTTCCCCCGTACCACGACATGGGGTTGATCGGAGGGATCATCCAGCCCGTTTACGCAGGTGCAGATGCGATCCTGATATCGCCTGTTCACTTCATCCAAAAACCGCTCCGCTGGCTTATGGCCATCTCACGCTATACGGCCACGACAAGTGGCGGGCCGAATTTTGGCTACGATCTTTGTGTTCGAAAGATCACGTCGGAGCAGAAGTCAGGACTTGATTTGAGCAGTTGGGAGGTCGCTTTCAACGGTGCCGAGCCTGTCAGGGGGGAGACGCTCCAACGCTTTGCCGCGGCTTTCGAATCCTGCGGCTTTCGGCAAAAAGCATTTCTGCCCTGTTATGGTCTCTCGGAAACAACCCTTATCGCCACCGGATGCAACAAAAGTTCCGAACCGACATTCCTGCAGGCGGACGCGCACGCGTTGAAAGCCGGCCGCCTTGCCCTGGCGGCAGAAGATGGGGAGCACGACTTCAAGCTGGTTGGAAATGGGGGAGTGCCGCCGGGCCATGAGATTGTTATCGTCGACCCGGAGAAGCAAGCTCCCTGCAAGCGCGATAAGATCGGAGAAATATGGATCTCAGGCCCAAGCGTTGCACAAGGATATTGGAATCGGCCCGAAGATTCGGAGCAGACCTTCCGGGCAAGGCTTGCCGATAAGGGCGAAGGTCCCTTTCTGCGTACGGGAGACCTCGGGTTCATCCATGCTGGCCAGCTCTTTGTCACCGGTCGCCTGAAGGATCTCATTATCATACGGGGCCTCAATTACTATCCTCAAGACATCGAGAGGACCGTGGAGAGAAGCCATGAGGCCTTGCGGGCAGGCTGCGGGGTGGCGTTTGCCGTTGAAGTCGGGGATGAGGAACGGCTTGTGGTGGTGCAAGAGATCGAGCGACGATACATCAGAAAACTTGACGCAGAGGCGGTGATCGGAGCCATTCGCCAAAGTGTATCACGAGAGCATGGAATCCGGGCTCACGCTGTTGTGCTCATCAAGACCTCCAGTCTTCCCAAAACGACCAGTGGAAAGGTCCAACGCCGCCTTTGCCGGGAACATTTTATCCAGGGCAGCTTGAATGTTGTTGCCGAGTGCTTGGGGTCTTCCCAAGAAGTTGAGCCGAGGATACCCCTCCAGGCATGGGAAGAATGCCGACCGGGCCGCATGAGGGCGGACACGTCGGCTGCAAGCCTTCTGAAGGCCTGCACGCTCAAAGTCGGCGGGTTGGAATCTGATGACATGGGAACGGAAGACGCGTCGGAGCTCATCCGTGTCATTGAGTCTTACATCGCAAAAAAGGTGGCGGATCTCCTGAAGATCTCGTTCTCCAAGGTGGATGTGCACCGTCCCTTGAATACGCTGGGCATCGATTCTTTGATGGCAGTGGAGCTGAAGACGGCCATTGCAGAAGACATGGGAATCGAGTTTCCCGTCCAGGCGCTCTTTCTGGGGGCCGGCATTTCCGATCTGACAGCGCATGTTCTCTGGAAAAGGACGTCGGGAAGAGGACTTGAAGCCAAAGACGGACCTTTGGGAAAGCTGCTGTCATCCGGCTGTCAGTCCGGGGAGCTGGCGGAAAGGGTCGGTGCCCATAGAAAGGCCCTTGAGATACAACCGGAGTACCTGCCGTTTGAGGACTACCCCGAATACCGGAACCTTCAACAGATCATGCTGGGAATGAAAGCGCGAGGTATCGACAATCCTTACTTCAGGGTGCACGGAGGGGCCGACTCCAATGGACCCATTGCAGAAGGCCGAGAGCTCATCACCTTCTCCAGGTACAATTACCTGGGTATGTCCGGAGATCCGGGCGTATCCCAAGCCGCCAAAGACGCCATCGACCGCTACGGCACGTCCGTTTCGGCAAGCCGTCTTGCTTCAGGCGAAAGGCCGCTGCATCGTGAGGTTGAGCAAGAAATCGCCGACTTGATTGGAACAGAGGACAGCATTGTCTTTGTGAGCGGGCATGCCACCAACGTGACCACTATCGGCCATCTCTTCGGCAAATCCGACCTCATCGTTCATGATGCCCTGATCCACAACAGTGTTCTCCAGGGGTGCCGACTCTCCCAAGCAACGCACCTTCCTTTTCCCCACAACAACTGGCAAGCCCTGGACATGATTCTCAGGGAGTCGCGACCCCGTTTCCGACGGGCCCTCGTCGTTATCGAAGGCGTTTACAGTATGGATGGCGATATCCCGGATCTGCCTGAATTCATTAAGATTAAAAAGCGACACGGAGCCTTTCTTATGGTGGACGAGGCGCATTCCATCGGCGTATTGGGAACAAGGGGCGGGGGTATTGGCGAGCACTTTGGAATCAATCCTGCCGATGTGGAACTTTGGATGGGCACCTTGAGCAAATCCTTTGCCAGTTGCGGAGGCTACATCGCCGGATCCGGAGCCCTCATCGAATACCTGAAATACAGTGCGCCGGGCTTCGTCTACAGCGTGGGAATGTCTCCACCGAATGTCGCAGCAGCCCTGGCCGCCATTCGATTGCTCAGGCAGGAGCCCCAACGCGTGACGCGCCTCCGTGAACTCTCCGGGCTTTTTCTCATGCTCGCCCGGGAAAAGGGCCTGAATACCGGCGCCAGCAGCAGCGATTCCGCTGTCATTCCAGTGATCGTAGGAGATTCCTTGAAGGCGTTATCGCTCTCTCAAGCCCTCCTCCGGCAAGGAATCGATGTCCTGCCCATGGTCTATCCAGCAGTTCCTGACAACTCCGCCCGTCTCCGCTTTTTTGTCAATTGCACCCATACGCCCGAGCAGATTCGTTTTACCCTGGATGTCGTCGCTCCGGAACTGGAAGCCTTGCAACAAGAAGGGGACTAGAAACAGCGTGCTGTGCTGCTTCTTAATTTGACTTTGTAACGGCTAGTGTTTGGAACGTACGCAAACAGATTGTGGAATGGCTTTTGCCGCCGTGGTCTTTGTTCTTGGGATGATGACAACCACATTGAGCGAGGAAGTAACATGATTCTCAATGCACGGGACAAGATAACGAGGTGCCTGTTGTCATTGGTCAGGACTCCCCTGCTCTATTATCCGTACTACCGATACCACCTCCCATGGCCCTCCGTGATCCTGATCGAGAATACAAACTGCTGCAACGCGCAGTGTGTCATGTGCCCTCGCGACACGCTAACCCGAAAACGCGGCTTCATGGAGTTTGGACTATTCGAAAAGATCATGAAAGAACTGTCCAGCGCGAGCCGAAAACCCGTCGTACATTTGCACGGATTTGGCGAACCGCTTCTGGATACATTATTGCCTGAAAGAATCAAGCTCGCAAAGGCCTGCGGGATAGAGCATACCTATATCGTGACCAATGCTTCGTTACTGTTCCCCGAGACATCGAGAAAGATCATTAATGCGGGATTGGATACTATGAAGATCAGTTTGTACGGCACCGACGAAGAATCTTATCACGCCACCATGAGACGGCTGGATTTCAAGGTGGCGCTTCAAAACATCAAAGAGTTTATGAGGATAAGGAAGGAACTGAAGAAAAGGACTCCGAAGTTGATCCTTCAATACCTGCCTCAGGAAGCGAATGGGGCCAAGACAGAGGAGTTTGAATCTCTGTGGCGCTCTCTGCTGGATAAGAATGCCGGCGACTGCCTGAATCTCAGCTCTTTGCACAACTTTGGAGGCGGGAAGTCGTACAACATTGTGGGAGAAAGGATAGTGTCTGTCTGTTTTTACCCCTGGACAGCCCTGTCAGTGCTCTGCGATGGCAGAGCCGTTACCTGTTGCGTGGATTACAATGGCGTTCAGGGCGTAGGAGATCTGAACTTCCAGAGTATAATGGAAATCTGGAATGGGCCTGTGTTGTCCGCGATCAGAAGGAACTTTGGGAAGCTCGACTATAGCGGGTTTCCGACCTGCATTTGCTGCGATTGGGTACGCAGGCGGTAGACGAATGCCGAATTCGGGAATTCGGAGACAGCTGTTTAGTTCAAATTAACGAAGTCTGTAACTTTGAGTTCTTCTGCTTTTTTTTCATGAAAAACCATATCACTTGCCCTCCTCCCACCTGGTGGCCGTTATGCCCAAGATGAAGACCAGGGTCGCGAAAGCCCCTATTATCGCGGAGTAACTCAGGGCGGTCACGTTGTCGTGAAACACCATGGATGCCCGGAGGCCCTCGTTAACATAGTATAGAGGCAGCAATCTGGCGAAGGCCTGCAAGAAGCGCGGCATCATCTCGAGAGGAAAGAAGCTTCCCGAGAGGAACATCATCGGGAATATGATGGCGTTGGCTGCGTCGGCGGCGCTCTGCGCCTCCTTCACGATGCGAGTGAGTATCATTCCGATTCCGACGAACGTAAAAACGTCAAGCACAATGAACACAGGGAGCCAGGCGTCTATGTGGAATTTAACGTCAAACACGGCATAGCCCACCAGCAACATTGCAGTGGTGGATATGACCGCAAGCAAGAACTGGTGTAGAATGTTCGACAGCAGCCAATCGGTACGAGTGATGGGCGTGGTGGACAGCTTCCTGATGATGCCCTTCTGCCGCAGCTCCGTATTCACGTTCACCGTGCCGAACAGGCTCGCGGTCATCACCGCCATCGCGATGATGCCGGGGATGAAAAACTCGATGAACCGGTATTTCCGGGTGTGTATCGATACTGCTGACGTCCTGACAAACGGCGGCATTGCGGACAGCCCCTGGTTCATCTTGGCGAATACCATGTTCAGGATTTGCATCTTCGTAACCACCGAGCTTGAGCTGGGGTCGTAGACATACGTGATGGTAACGAATGCATTGAGGTTGTCAAATTGCAGATATTGTGTGTAAGCTCTTTCATAGTCTTTGGGAATCACGAGCACAAGATTCACCTTGTTGTCCTTGGCGTACTGCGTCGCGTCGACGGCGGGGTCGACCCTGGTTATCTTGAACTTCCCGGTACGGGCGAGGGCCTTGGGAATCTCGGCCGAGGTTTCGGTTTGGTCGAGGTCCTGCACGCAAAGGTTGAAGTTCAGTTTGTCATGGTCCATGAAAATGGTGCCGAACACCAGTATCAGCAGGATCGGGAAGGTCGTCGTGAAGAACATGGTGGTCTTATTGCGGTAGAAGCTCTTGATGCTCACGACGAGACTCGCGACGACGACGCGCAGGTTCATTCCGCCCCCTTTCCCCCGGAGGTGCCTTCGTGGAGCGCCTCGCCGGTGAGCTTCAGGAAAACCTGTTCGAGGTTGGGCTTGCGAACTTGCATGCTGAGCAACGGCACTCCGGCGTCTTTCATGGCGTTCAGGATCTTTCGGATGTCGTCCGTGCCCTTGACCGTCACATTGATGTCCTTGTGGTTGTTAAGTTGCGGATCGAGACCCATCTTCCCAGCGACTTCAAAGGCTTTTTCATCGACGGACCGGAGCGTGACGACCAGGTAATCCGCATTGCTTTCTATCAGCTGCACGGGAGAGTCCATGGCGATGATTTTCCCCCTGGAGATAATCGCGACACTGTCTGCAAGCAGCTCCGCTTCCTCCATGTAGTGCGTGGTGAGAAATACCGTCTTTCCACTCTTCTTCAGGCCCAGCAGGACTTCCCACACCTTGCGCCTGGCGCGCGGGTCGAGCCCTGTCGTCGGCTCGTCGAGGAACACGACCTCGGGGTCGTTCACCAGTGCAGTTGCAATTCCGAGTCGCTGCTTCAAGCCCCCGGAGAGTTTCATGTATTGCTCTTTGGCCTTGTCCTTGAGGTTCACGAGCTCTATCAGCCCGTCGATATCGGCGTTCCAGCAACAGAAAAGCCGCGAGTAGAACTGCATGGTCTCCCTGACCGTTATCCTGTCGAACGAGCTGAACCCCTGCGGGAGGACGCCGATGCGGGGGACGATGTTGCGCTTTTCCTTGGTGACATCCATCCCGAGAAGGCGCACGATGCCCGAGGAGGGTCTGCGGATGGTTTCGATTATCTCGACGGTAGTGGTCTTGCCGGCTCCGTTCGGGCCCAGTAGGGCGAAAACCTCGCCTTTCCTGACGTTGAACGAGATGTCGTTAACCGCCAGCAAATCCCCATAACGCTTCGTCAGCTTTTCGACTTCGATGGCGTATTCAGCTTCTTTCATCATGAATCGACATTCTGCCTCCGTAGAGCATTGGTATTAAAATCCCCGCCATCATCTCATCGAGACTGCCAACTCAAGAGGGCGATGGAAAGCCACATCTTCTCCTGGGGAAACGAACGCACCCATATGGACCGGCCGGCGCCTATGGGAAACCGCACTAGGGCCTTCCTCGATAAGCACACTGGAAAAGTATACCCCCTGTCCCTCCCTATCGATGGATAGACGTGGACTTGCCGCGGAGCCACAAGGTGGAACGCGCATCCCAGGGCCTTGACAACCGCTTCCTTGATGGACCAGAGCAGGGCTGATGCCGTTTCCAAATCTCCCCCCGTCAACCTCAATGCATGTTGAAGCTCCTGGTCATGAAAGACCCGGTGTAAGGGGTATTCTCCCTGGAATTCATCGGTCGCTGCCACATCAATACCGATATCGGACTCATCCCCACAAAGAGCGGCCCAGACTTTCCCTCCACCCTCGCTGAAGGAGATGGCCGGGATCCGACATTGTCCCAACAGGAGATGGGGCCTGCCGAGCGGGCCGTGGACCACGTGAATGGGGAAAGCAGCTCTATCGAACGAATGCCGGCATTTCCAGAGGGGACTTTCCATCGCCACAACGTGATCCAAGAGGATGGAGACCAGGTGATTCTTGTCTCCTGCCCCATTCGCCCTGCATCCTTTGAGGGTTTCGCCATCACCTGGCAAGGATGCATAGAATGCCGGTCCCCCTCGATGATCAAAACTCACGGCATGGACGGTTATGCCTTGGCGATCCTTCGCCACATCCACTCCCATCTTTCCCGTGCTGCATTGCTAACCTTCAATTGCTTGAAATTCTGTCAAGATTTATCTCTAACTTATTGTTTTCTCTGCGACCTCTGCGGTGAGCCAGTGCGTTCTTTCCGAGCCCTGGAGGCTCAGTCTGAAACCCAGTGCATCCGCATATTGGAAACCTGCATGATGGTGCGGCCTTGATCGTCAAGTCCTCTGGCGTCCCAAGTGAAGCCTTGCTCGTTCTGCGCCCGCATGCGGGCCTCCAGGGTGATCCGTTCCCCCACCCGGCATTTTCGGCAAAACCGCATCTCCCCGATCTCCATAGGAATCATGGATCGTTGCTCCGGCATCTTCATTGCAACGCAGTAGAAGCCAGTCAACTGCAAAAGGGCTTCGAAAAGGTAGGGAGAGTATTGGTACTGCGCATTGGGGAGATTTGCGAAATCATCTGTCTGCCGGTAGACGGTTCGTCCCCGAACCACTCCCGGGCCGGCACCGTCAAGGAACTCCAGCACGCGATACCTGCCTTCGAGGCCGCTGCGGTCTTTGTACCATTTAAGCACCTTTTTACGATCCATGGGCCGCGTCCGCAGTTCGTCGAGCCGGACAGGAAAATCCGAAAACCCCTCCCCGAGATATCCGTCTCCGCCATCCCCGCCATCAAGGATCACTCGGCCCTCGCAGTGCGGGGAGAAGCGGTCGGTCAACCTCCCGGCGGGGGAGATCTCCTGTGTTGCGAGGGAGACCTCGCACAGTACCTCCGGAAGATTGGTGCCGACTCGACGGCAGGAGATCCTGGAAGGCCGGGGAACCCCGGGCGGACATTGGATCATGTCCATGAACCGCACTTGGCGAATTCCTCGCACCTGCAAGTAGGGATACAGGACCCGGGCCGCTTCCATGAATGTCTCCAGAAACATGGCGGCTGAGACCAGGGGATGCTTGACGAACGTCAAGGGCCTGTGATCCTCGATCCAAAGATCCTTCTCCCGGGAGAAGGATCTGAAAGCCTCGAGTTGTTCCCGGCGGATGTCCAGGCTGTAGATCCCCTCTATCATGGGAAAGTCCTCGGGGCTCAAGGCCACGGTACCTCCACCCAGTTCCCCACTGGGTAAAGGATTGTTGGTATCATTGATCCTTGCCGTCTTCACGGAGGGTAGTGTCCTCATGAACATTACCCAATCGTCCTCGGCCGGGGCTACAAAAAGCTCCCGGCAGAAAACCCCTGCAAGCTCATTTACGTGGATGTACCCCACACCCTTTCGCTTCAACATTTCGCGGACTTCCGGATCCTCGGCCATGCCCGCCCCCTCGATGGGGGGAAGCATCAAAGCCTTGAACCGGATGTCGCCGTTTTTCCGGCGGAGGGTTCTGAGTAACGCAGACATCATCCGGTTGGCTGCAGCGTAGTTGGTCTGGCCGGGATTGCCCTGTATTGCGGCCACCGAGGACAGGCCCACGAAAAACTTCAAGCCAGCCTTCTCTGCTGCCGAAAATAAATTCCCGGCACCGAGGAGTTTGACATTCGCAACCATGGAGAAATCATCCGGGGTCATTTGGCTTAAGAGACCGTCTCTGAGGACTCCGGCGCCGTGAACGATCCCGTCGATCTTGCCATAACGGCTTGCCACCTCGCCCATGATCGCGCGGACCGCTTCGGGGTCGGTCACATCGCACGTATGGTACGTTGCCTCGATCCCGGAGGAGTGCAAATCCGCCAGTGTCTGAGCAATCTCCGATGCTCTGTGGCTGGAAGTATTCGACCCAGAAAGCAGCGGCCCCGATGCCGTCTTTGCAGAATTGATCGCTGTATCTATAGGAGTCCTTCCCAGGAAAACTATGCGTGGCCTAAAGGGCACAAGGCCGCGAGCCAGATGAGCGCTGATACCGGATGCACCCCCGGACATAACTACAATGTCTCCAGGATCAAGATTTAGACTTGAAAGATTTCTGAAGATCGACGGAGCCACATATCCCTCCGAGGTGAAAACCTTTCCATCACAATGAATCATCTCCACCTCGGTGTATCCTCTGTCCAGAGCGCTGCATAAGGCAGCGTGAAGATCGGCAGCTCTGTCGATTTTCAGTGTGCGAAACTGAACCGATGAGTATTCCTGCGCTGCGCTCAGGAACATTCCGAGCATTCCCTCTGCCGGCAGCCGACCGAGAGTTTCGGCATCATCTCTGCAATGAATAAGCACGACGAACTTCTTAGCCGGTGACTGGAGAAATGCCTTCAGTGGTAAAAATAGTCCCCTCAAAAGCCGTGAAACATCCGCTATGCCTTTTAACTTTCCCGACCAGCCTTTAGGTAAGGTGATAACCATCCCAGCCAGGGACGCCAAACTCGATATTCTCTGTGATACCTCACAAGATCCTTCATCCGTCAAAATATCATAACCTTCTTGTCCAGTACCTTTCGCCTGCATAAATAACATTGGAATCGTGTCAACCCCGTAAGCCTGCCGGAATATATCTCCAACATTTTTGGCAATCTTGTCATCCCTGTCAGGTGAGAGAAAAAGCACCGACTCGCCTTGGCTCAATTTTATTGGAGCCGAGGCCGATAGCTCCACAGGAATGCTCTTGAATAGGAGCCGCTTTAAACTCGCCTCATCCTGTAAGGGCTTAAGGGTTTCATCTTGCACTAAGCCGGGTTCAGCCGCCTTGGTGGCTGGAGGTAGGCTGGCACCTTCTTTCGTGGCGACTATCTGGGAAATCTTCTGGGCGATGTCCTTCACGGTACGGACATTTATAAAATCCTCCAATTCAATAGTGATCCCGAATTGGCGTTCCGCAGCATCCATGATGATGGGGAGGCGACTGGATCGGATGGAGAGGTCCCTCCTGAGATCCATATCGGGTTGGATCTCGTCCCTATTGAATCCTGTAGCATCCATGATGATTCGAATAAGCCTCTCCATAAGATCTTGGCCCTCAGGCGCCTCACCGAGGACAGGTGAGACCTTTCCCGGAATCGCAGGGGTAAGATCGAGAGGCGGGGATGCCGGTTTCCCGGGAGAGACCTGCTTCTGGCCCTCGGGAGGCCCGGAACCCACAAGCATGGATTTGATAACGGATGACAGATCGCCTTCTTGGAATGTTGGGTCAAGCTCTTGGCGAATGGCTTCCAGGATGTTGGACTTGAGGAAGCGGCCGAAGGTCTCTATCACGAATCGGTTGATTTCCCTTTGAATGATCCTCTCCACCAAGTTGGAGCCCACAAGCCCAGGTTCCGACGTTCGTAACGCGGATGCTGGAGCGGTTCGGTGAGATTCGGGAGTTTTGCTGAATGCAGAGAGAGAAACAACCCTCGGTTCTCCTTCAACCTTCAGATGACCTTGAACGAAGAGTTGAGCAAGGGCGGTCTTGTAAGTGATGCACTCTGTAGGGGGTATGCAAGTCTGGATGCATGTTGAGTCAGGGAGCGTGTCGGTGATGAGATTGCTTAATGTTTCGCCGGGGCCCACCTCCGCGAAAAGCCGGACTCCGTAGTCGTTCCAAAGGGTCTGGACATTATTCATCCAATGGACGGTAGATTCCAGGTGGGCCATTAGGATTCGCCTGATCTCATCGGGATCTGATGGATACGGTGCCATGGTCGTGTTGGAGATGACGGGAATCTGCGGGGGATGAAATGGAATGGAGGCAATGTACGCCTCGAGCTCATCATGGATGACCTTCATGATAGGGGAGTGGAAGGCCATGCTCACCCGCAAGAGGGTGCATCGGTATCCCATCTCTTTCAATTTTTTGCCAAAATTCTTGACCGCCTCGGTGCTGCCGCTCAGGACAACCTGGTTCGGCGAATTGATATTGCTGATGTGGACATCTTCCTCCAGTCCCTGAAGCAACTCTTTGAGCAGATCCAGGGGGACGTCCACGGCCGCCATAACCCCGGGGTCCATATGCATGGCAGCGGCCTTGTCCATGCAGAGGGCCCGCTTGTTCACGATTCCAAACCCGTCCTCCGGGGAATAGACTCCGGCCAGGCACAAGGCGGTCAGTTCACCCAAACTATGGCCGGCCGTCGCCACCGGGTGGATGCCAAGTGAGAGGAGGTGTCGAGCCATGGCGTATTCCAAGACGAACAGGGCCGGCTGCTGCCACCGGGTTTTCTGAAGGTTCTCTTCTCGATCATGGAACAACAGGTGAAGGAGGTCGAAGTCCGCAACAGCCGCAGCCCGATCCATCCACTCCTTGATGAGGGGAAAAGACTCGTAGAGATCCCGCCCCATTCCTCCATAGTGCGTGCCCTGCCCGGGAAACACCAAGGCGAGCGGTAGAGCTGGCAGATCCTCAGTGCCCATGAAGACCCCCTGCTGCGCCAGGGATCTCAGGGCCTTGGGTGTGACGATTCCATCCTCTGTAAGGTGGCGTGACCTCTCGATGACCGTGAGCGCCTCTTGTTCGGATTGTGCCACGACAGCCATCCGGCAGTCACGGCCGCCCATCTTGGCTCGGAAGAAAGAGACGCCCTGAATCTCAGGAGGCCCACCACTTGCCTCTCCAGCGGAATTCGGCTCTTCCTTCAAATCCGAAGCCCGAAATCCGAAATCCGAAGTGCCGTCACCCTTCTCTCGGGCGAGTCCGGGCTTACCGCCCGGGAATACCAGGATCGTAGCTGCTTCATCCATGGCCTGCTCCAACTGCACCACGTAGTTGAAACCTCCAAACCCGAAAGCGTTGACCTGAAGCCTTCTTGGCTCGCCGGCCCTGCACTTCCAATCAAGCGGCTCGGGGGTGATGAGGAGCCCCGATCCTTCCAGGTCGATTTCCGGGTCTGGATGTTCATAATTGAGGGTGGGAGGAAAAACCCCCGCCTTCATGGCCGTGACTCCTCGAATGAGGCTGTTGATGCCCGAGGCGCCCAGTGTGTGTCCTATCTGGGATTTGAATGCGGTGATCACTGTGTGCTTTGAGGAATTGAAGACGGTCTTCAGGGCACGGGCCTCCTCCACGTCTCCTTGGCGGGTGCTTGTGGCATGACATTCCACCAGGCCCACTGCATCGGGCCCATAGGGTATCCCTCGGAAAGAGGCGCGGATGGCCATCTGTTGGGTGACACTGGAGGACTCTACCATGCCCAGATGGTTGTTGCTTGCTCCCATGCCGGTGACGACGGCGTGGACAACCGCCCCTCTTGAGCGGGCCAGGCTTTCCCGCTCGATGACGATCATTCCCCCGCCTTCGCCGAGGACCATCCCGTCTCTTTCGGCATCGAAGGGGCGGGAGGTCTCGTGAGCGGGCCTTTCCTGTCCGGACAGCCCGTAGAGTGCTCCCAGCACCGAAAATTCCAGAAAATGCAGGTGGGAGAGATTATCCTCGCCCCCTCCGACGATGGCGGCATCGATGATGCCGTTTCGGATCATCTGGATGGCGCTGTGAAGTGCGACCAGTGAGGTCGCGCAGGCTGCGGAGACAGAAAAGCTGGGCCCCATGAACCCATACCGGTTGCAGATGAAGCCGGCCGCTGCGCAGTTGAGTCTGCCCAGGAGGGTGGTGTCGTCCGGGGCCATGCGTCCGGACTTCACCTCTCGTTCGATGGCATTGTGCTGATCCGCCGTGAGGTGAACGGCCCTTTTGATAGCGCCAAGGATATCATGAAAATACTCCCTGATGATCATATCGGTGAGGGTCCCCGCCGCCTCACCCGAGTTTTGGGAGATGAGGACTCCGATTCGTTCGCGCGGGATGTTCGAATCCAGGATACCGGATGCCCGGATGGCCCTGTCCGCCAGCCACATGGTGATCCTTGTGGCCTCGGTCATGGACCGGAAATCATGGGGAGGAATCCCGAGTTCATTGCGGGAGACATGGAAGTCCAGGAAAGCGCCCACCTTGCAGTAGGTCTTGTCCGGAACCTGCGGCCGGGGATCATAAAAAAGCGCGTGATCCCACCGGGAAGGCGGAACCCATGTAATCCCGCTTTTCATGGCCAGGCTTGCAGCCCAGACCTCTTCCGGACTCTTCCCCAAGGTATTGAGAATACCCATCCCAGTGATGGCAACCCTTTCATGGGCGTCTCTGTGGGGGGCGACTCGCTTCAGTCCACGGCCGACCCCGGAGGATGGAGTTTCCGGGGTTTTCTCGATCGACCCAACAACGGGCTGATGCAGCAAGAGAGGACCTTCGGCCAGTTCGCGATGGAAGGACGGCAGCCCCAGGACCTTACTGATGAGGCCGGCGCAGGCCCCACTCATGAATTGCCCGCGTTCCAGGCAGGCCCGCTCATCCAGAGGCGCCCCGCCTGGTCTGTCCATGCCTCGGGCTGCAGCGAAGAGGCTCCCCGCGGTTATCTCCTCCATTCTCGCCCGGAAGGAGTGCTCGTCTTGGTGACTCGCTGCAAACTCCCTCTCCAGGGATAAAACCGCGGCAGCTCTCGGGGTCCTCAAGGATCTCACCTGAAGTCCGGTGTCCTGGCCTGAAACGACTGTTCCGCCCGGATGCGATTCCAGGATCATACGCTGATAGAGCGCCGTCAGGGCGCCCGTTTCAACGATCTCCTGGGTGGCCAGATACGCGGTGCCCATCTGGATGGCATCCGCTCCGAGCATGGCGGCTATGAATGCGGTTTCCCGATTGAAGATTCCCCCGGCAAGAATAATGCGACAATTTTGGAACAGGGATGGCTTTAGCCGTTTCAGATCCAACACCCTTTGAGCAAGGGTGAGTGTGCTATGGCGCCCCACGTGCCCGCCGGCCTCATATCCCTCGCAGATCACGTACCGGACGCCGGCTTCAAGGGCGAGCTTCAACAGGGCCTCATCAGGGGCGATGTATATGACCTCCATGCCACGTTCGATCAATTCTCTTAAGGGGGAGAGATCACCTCCTGCGATCACCACAAAACGGGGCTTGTGTTTCTTTATCCAGGCCAGATGGGTCTCCCTGAAAGGGTTCTCCGCCAGAGAGACGATATTTACTGCATAAGGGCGTCCTCCCATGATCTCCGGCAGGCGTCCCAGCCTCCGATCAAGGGTCTCCGCGTCCATCAGGCCAAGGGCGATGGTGGGCAATCCACCAGCCTCGGCAACCCTTGAGGCAAACTCCGGGACATCTGTGATCCAGGTCATGGCCCCCTGGATAAAGGGATATTGGGTTCCCATCTCTCTGGCTACAGGGTTGTCCAAAAAGCAATCCTTTTTCACCTCAGCCAGGCGGCATAAGCTGCGAATCTCGTCCATGAAAGCTTTCACGGCCTCCTCGGTTCCGGCCCCAAAACGCTCAACGAACGACCGAGCAAAGGTGGTCTCCACACCGAGAGGGATGACTTCGTCTTGCGTGAAATGGCTCTCAAGAGGGTGGACGGCCCCGGCACTCACTCGGCCTGCGAAGGAACGGCGGCTTTCCTCAGTGATCTCTGCTCCGCACAGCGAGCTCTCGAACTTTTTGATCTCCTTGTACGCGCGAGAGTTTCCCTTGTTGAAAAGGCGACAGGGAACCTGCAGGTCGAGGCCGACCAGATCGGTAGAATCCAGCCGGAGGTTGGAAAGCCGCCGGTGTTGGAGATCATCAACGGCAACCAGGTCTGTCAACCAATGGACGCTCTCGAAGACGATCCCCGCCGCCCCGGTGGACAGTAATGCCGCCGCCGCCTCAGGAGTGGAGACGCCTCCCCAGATGAGGATGTCCCGAGACCTCGAGGGGTTGCGCAGCATTTCCTTGACCGCTGAATATAGAGCCAGGGTCGTCTCACCGCTCACGAATCCGGATGCCTCGCATCCTTTCAGGACGATGCGCCCGATTCCCGAGCTATCTGTCAAAATAGCCGCCAGGAGATCCAGGTCCCCGATGATTGGGAAGCAACAATGGTCTTCCGACAATCCCCTCAATCTCTGTAGAAAGACGGAAGGATCTCCTTGAAAAAACTGGGGGTGACATTCTACCCAGATGTCGTGGACCCCTGTTTCCTTCAGTAACCGCCCCAAAGACGGATCCATCAAGGCAGGGGCAGAAATCTTGATATCCCTGACCTGGCCGGCAAGGTCGGCCTTTCGTAAGAAAGAAGGTAACCCTTCCACGCCCAGCATGGAAAAATCGAAGATGGCTCTGCTCCCTGTTCGATGAGCCATTTGGATCACAGGCGGGGTCATCTCCTCAGGCCGCCATACGAAAGCGATGATGGGAACCTGATGCTCAGCCAATATATCCACCCCCACCCTTCAATGCGATAAGTTCAACTTCTTAAATTACAAAGACTTTCTGAATATGCGATATTTCTTGTATATTTTTGCGCCGGCTTCTTCTATCAATGAGTTGACCGACTCGTTGTCCTCCAGGGTCCAGCCCAATTCCATATAATGATATTTCTCTTTTTTCCTCACAACCTCATAGATGTGGTGGAAGGCTAACATGGGGAGTCCCAGTTGTCGGTACTTCTCCTTGATCCCGAACATCAACAACCGTAATCCGTTGATCTCTCGCCGATACATGAGGAACTTCAGCAAACCCATCAGTCCAATCCGCCCGTTGAGACGCTTGAGAAATGGGTTCATGTCAGGAAAGACCAAGCAGAACGCTGCGGGTTCATCCTCATAATAGATGAAGAAAGCCATGTCCGGATCCGCGAATTCCATTACGTTCTTTTGAATGTCCCGCATCTCATTATGGCTCAAGGGGACGAAACCCCAGTTACCAGACCAGGCGTCATTATATATCTCCCTGATTAGAGCAAACTCAGAGTCCGCATCGTTTGGGCGAACGTGCCTGATGTGGATGCCCTTTTTTTGGGCGATCCGTTCAGCGAAACGATTCATCCACTTGGGAAGCCGGTAAGCGCCATCTATCAGGAAAGCCAGCAGGTCCTTTTCTTTGGTGAAGCCGCACGATTCGACCAATCCTAAGTAGTACGGCGGGTTGTAAGTCATCATCAAGGCAGGCGGATAATTGAATCCCTCCATGAGCAACCCCACCTCGTAATTGGTAGATGGGTTGAGCGGGCCTCTCATGAAGGTCATCCCCTTGCGGTGAACCCACGTCTCCACGGAAGAGAAGAGTGCTGCCGCGGCCTCCGGATCGTCAGCACATTCGAAGAATCCCCAAATGCCCATTTTTTCGTTGTGGAACTGATTATAATGGCCATCTATGATGCCCGCAATCCTTCCCACCGTCTCCGAACCACGTCGAGCTAGAAAGAGGATGCGCTCGGAAAACTCCCAGAAAGGGTGTATGCCGGGATCCAGCATCCGACGAACCTCTTTCTTAAGGGGGGGAACCCATTTGGGGTACTCAGCATAAATTTTCCAAGGCAGGTCAATGAAGTCCCTGAGCTCCGATCTTCTTTCCACCGTAATGATCTCAATGCCGGCCATGATCGCTCTTTTTGAAAGGTTATCACCGAAACATCCTGACAATGTCGCTATAGCCAATTTTCTTTTTTGTACCAGGCGACGGTTAATTCAGCTCCCCGGGCAAGAGAAATCCGGGGCTCGAAACCCAATAAAGCCCTGGCCTTTGTAATGTCGCAGAGCCAGTTCTTCTGAATCATTTCCTCTATCTTTCCTCTGCTCATGATGGAAGGCTTTCCGGTGACTCTGGCGAAACATTCTGCAAAAAAGGCCATGCCAAATAGCATCTGTTTGGGAAGGCGGAGCTGCAGTGCGCTTATCTCCATCGCTTGCGCGAAGATGTCACCAATTTCCCCCATCCGGTAGTCATGGCCATCAGACAGAAAAAATATTTCCCCGTTCTCTGTTTGGGTCTCAGCAGCCAATAGGATCGCTCGGACAAGATCCTGAACATAGCACACGCTGATGTGTTGATCGTGGTCGGAGAGACAGGGCTTGATGCTCTTGGAGAGGCACTTGAAAAGAGCATAAAAGCCTTTATCCCTGGGTCCATAGACGGCACAAGGCCGCAGGATGAGGAGAGGAAGCTCATGGGAGTGGGACAAGGCCAATTCCTCCCCCAGCAATTTGCTTTTCCCGTAGGGCGAGACCGGTTCGCAAGGGTCGGATTCCTTTTTCTTCCCACCGCTCCGACACGGACCTGCTGCTGCCTGGCTCGAAAGATAGATAAATTTTTTGAGACGGGTATTATTTTCGATGCAGGCTTGGACAAGGTTCTTCGTACCCAGGGCATTCACTTCGAAATAGGTTTTTTCATTGACGGCCGTTATCGCACCCGCGAGATGAAACACCTGATCGACGTCTTTTACACCTTGTTTTAGCGAATTCTTCTCCTGGCAATTTCCGACTACAAACTCAACGGGGAGGTCTTTGACCCACCCCAAATGCCTCTTATTCCGAACGAGGCATCTGACTTGGGCTCCTCGTTGAACGAGGGCTTCCACCAGGTGGCTCCCGATAAATCCTGTCGCTCCGGTAACCAAAACCTTCAATTATCATTTCCTCGATAGATGATATGAAATT
>Ga0307425_1000913_pt1 | contig 18339 bp, 13 predicted proteins | sample SalMarWE160330MG_FD_202152 | JGI IMG/M metagenome (GOLD analysis project Ga0307425, IMG submission 202152) | Salt marsh sediment microbial communities from the Plum Island Ecosystem LTER, Massachusetts, United States - WE1603-30 | ecosystem: Environmental > Aquatic > Marine > Intertidal zone >...
CCTCTCCCATACCGCTGCTCTTTCCGGGACACAGCAGATCTGGAACGTCATGTGCAGGCAAACCGGGATCATCATGGTCCATTCAATCGATGAAATGGTCTTTACGATCAAGGCCCTGAAGACCCTTCCGAAACCCAAAGGAACCCACGTGGCAATCTTAGGAGGCGCCGGGGGTGGGTCGGTCACCATGACCGACTTCGCTGAAAAAGAGGGTCTCAAGGTACCTCGTCTCATGGACGAGACCATACGCAGAATGGGCGAATTCGTTCCGGTCGAAGGAAACAGCGCCAGGAACCCGCTGGATATCGTGCCTGCAATCATGCCAATACGAACGAACGAGGGGAACCTGCTGCGGGTGATGGAACTCATCCGGGATGATCTCAACATCGATGCAATGATTTTCAGCGTATTCCCGAAAAGGATTTGCGATATCTATGGGAAAGCCGCTTTAAATGCCTATCTCCACCTCTGTTTGGAGGCCGCAGAGCGATTAGAGAAACCGCTTTTTATTTCCCTTCCAAGGGAGGATAACTGGCAGATGGATATAATTCGAAGGGAGGCAGAGGAGTGGTTTGAGAACGCCGGTATGGCGACGTTCCCTGACTTTCGATTGGCCGCCCGGGTGATGCTGAACTTGAAAAAATACCGCGATTACCTTTCAGACCATGGGGTATCAGGGAGAATATAGGTTCTCAGTCGAGATTCAGATCCTTTTCGAGGATACGGATTCTTTTTTCGATTTCATCCCGCTTCTTCTGATCGGTATCAGCCTCTTTCAGCCTCAATTTTAGCCCGAGCAGTTCCATCGATTTCCTGTAATCCTGGCAGTTGACATTCATGGCGCATCCTTTAACTCAGTGCCAGGAACGTATTCGGATCCAGCCTGATGCTGTTTTCCGGGATCTGGTACCTGTCGTGGTCCTTAAGGAGTTTCAAAAAGATCCCGGTCTGTTCCGGCTGCAACTGGATAATAATACTGAACAGGTCATCAAATCTATCGCACGGATAGGGGATGCCCTTTTCACTTGTTTCTGAAATATGGCGGTGAGAAAGGGCTGAGAACCATATCTCTGTCTCAAACTCCAGCGCAATCTTTTTAAGGCCTTCAAACACCTCTCTCTCGACCTTTTCAAAATCAAGGCCATCGACGATTAGGGTGTCGGGCTTGAAGTCGAGCCGTTCCGTCAGGTTTTTGAGATTGGCTTCAAGACGCTCCAGGTCGAAGCTCTGATTGAGGTAAGCAAGGGTCATCCGATTCCTTTCCATGAGAAACCGATACTCATCGTCATCGTTCAAATGCAGGGCCTTCAACAGGTCGCAATAGATAACATTGTAGTAGGAGGCGACTTTCTCCGGGCCTTCTTCAAGAGAAACGTGGACCAGTTTTTCCTGGCGAAAGATCTTGTCAAAGGCGATATGAATAAGGCAGGCGGTCTTGCCAACGCCGGCCCGGGCTACAAGGACACCTAAGTTTCCAGGGCCTAAACCCTTGTGAGACGATTTTTCCAAGATCCTCAGCGGACTTACAGAAATAAAATCTTTCACGATTACTTCTCTCCTTTGGATTTTTTCCTTAGGTTTGATTTTAGCTCCTCTGACAGGGATTCAGGGACTTTGGAATATTTTTGAAACTCCATGGTGAACTCCGCCCTTCCCTGGGTCAGGGACCTGAGCACGGTGGCATAACCGAACATTTCTGCCAATGGAACTTCAGCATCGATGGTGGTAAAATTCCCGTCCTCAGTGGAACTTGTAATCAGGCCCCTGCGTTGATTTATTGAGCCCATTATATTTCCCTGAAACTCGGAAGGGCCTTCCACAGACACCTTCATGACCGGCTCAAGGATAACCGGTTTGGCTCTCATATATGCCTGCTTAAAGGCCCCGATGGCTGCCTGGGTAAAGGCTAACTCTGACGAATCCACACTGTGGGATTTACCGTCATTTACGGTCACCTTCATCCCGGCAACCGGAAAGCCGAGGGTCAGTCCTTTCTTGAGACAGGACTGAAACCCCTTATCCACGGAAGGGACATATTCAGTGGGGATAACGCCGCCCTTTATTTGATTGACAAACTCATAGGCAGCCTCTTCAGATGGCTCCATGAAACCTGCAACCCTTCCAAACTGGCCGGAACCACCCGTCTGTTTTTTGTGCGTATAATCAAAGTCCGCATGTTTAGTGATGGCCTCCCGGTATGCCACCTGGGGTATGCCGGTAGCGACCTCGGCATTAAATTCCCTTTTCATTCGCTCCACATAGACCTCCAAATGGAGCTCTCCCATGCCGGATATGATGGTTTCACCCGATTCCTGATCCACATAGGACTTAAAGGTCGGGTCTTCTCTGACAAACCGGTTTAAGGCCTTTGACATGTTATTCTGGGATTTATTGTCCTCAGGGGCAATGCTTAACGAAATGACCGGCTCGGGCACGAACATGGAGGACATGCTGTAGTTGATCCCCCCGCTGGTGAAGGTGTCTCCGGAATAACATTCCACACCGAAGAGTGCCACGATATCGCCTGCACTGGCTGATGTCAGGTCCTCCATCTGGTCTGCGTGCATTCTAACAAGGCGGCCCACCTTGATCTTTTTCCCTGTCCGGGTAATGATGATGTCGTCTCCCTTGCTGATTGAACCCTGATATACCCTGAGATAGGTTAATTGTCCGTAGGGTGTTACCTCCAACTTAAACGCCAGGGCCACCACCGGCTTATCCGGATCTGCTTCAAGGGGGATCTCGGTTTCATCCCTGTCGATGTCAAGGGCGACATTTTTTACATCCGTGGGCGATGGGAGGTATCTGTTTACCCCGTCGAGTACGGCTTGAACGCCGATGTTCTTGTAGGCCGAGCCTAAAAATACAGGGGTTAGCTGCCTTGAAACAGTACCCTGTCGCACTGCTGCATAGATGAGATCCGGGGTAACACTCTCCGCGAAAATGGACTCCATGAGATCATCTGAAAACATGGAGGCCGCGTCTAACATCTCTTCTCTCCTGGCCAAGGCCTCATCAATGATGGTGTCGGGAATCTCATCGACCCTGATCTCATCACCATTGGGTCCTTCAAAGTAGAGGGCCTTCATGGAGACGAGATCAACCACCCCGGAAAGCTTGGATTCAAGGCCTATGGGTATCTGCATGAGAACGGCGTTATGGTTCAATTTCTGACGTAACTGATCTACAACCTTGTACGGATCGGCGCCGGACCGGTCACATTTATTGATAAAAGCGATTCGTGGGACCTGGTACCGGTTCATCTGCCGGTCAACCGTGATCGACTGCGATTGGACCCCCCCCACAGAGCAGAGTATCAGGACTGCCCCGTCCATGACCCTTAAAGCCCTCTCCACTTCAATGGTAAAATCCACATGCCCGGGCGTGTCAATAATATTTATTCTGTGCCCCTTCCATTCGCAGTGGGTGGTGGCGGAGGCAATGGTGATCCCGCGCTCCTTTTCCAACTCCATGGAGTCCATTGTCGCGCCCACTCCATCTTTACCCTTGACCTCATGAATGGCAAAGATCCGCTTGGTAAAGTAGAGTATCCTTTCCGTAAGGGTTGTTTTACCCGAATCAATGTGTGCGCTGATACCGATATTTCTTAAGTTTTGAATCTCATCCACCGTATGAAAGACCTCGTTTCCAATTAAAAAGAGGACCTGCGTGTACAGATCCTCTTTATTTATGACGACAGTTTGGAATATAAGTCATCAATAATCAATAGTCAATAATCAATAGTCAATTAAAAAGGGTATGCCTCCAGATCTATAATCCTGTCGGCTACGGCCCTCTTGAGACTGACACCGTCAATGGGCTGATAACGGGCCAGCTTTTTGATACCGGCCAACTGGGTGCGAAGCATATCACCCTCTTCCACATAGGCGATGACCTTCTTGGCCCAGGCTTCAATCTGAGGAATAATATCATCCACATAGGACTTGACCGCAGCTATCTGATATTCTGCCTTTTCTTCCCCTTCCTTGTCAATGATTTTAATGGTCCTCAAAAGACCGCTCTCCATGGCAAAGATCTCGATGATGATATCCGCAAGTACCTCTAATACTTCCTGTTCCTTTGCCAGGTTTTGCCCAAACTTCTGGGCGGCTACACCGGCCACCATGAGGGCGATCTTCTTGCTCATCTTCACCATATGTTCCTGGAGTGCAAGAGGTGTATCCGGCAACTGCACCGAGAGAGGTGAATAGGTCATAAGTTCGCCGGAAATGGCCTGGGCAGCAGGAAGCAGGTTCAGTCGGCCTCCCAAGGCCCTCCGCATCATGGTCCCGGGGACCAGCATTCTATTGATTTCATTGGTTCCTTCCCAGATACGGTTGATCCTGGAATCCCTGTAATACCTCTCAGCAGGATATTCTGAGCAAAACCCATATCCACCCAAGATCTGGACATACTCATCAACACAGTAATCAAGGACCTCGGAACCATATACCTTGGTTATGGAGCATTCCGGTGCATACTCCTCAATCACCTTGGCATTCTCCTCCCCCTTCTTCTTGGCCTGCGAATCTAAGGTTACAAGTTTGTCATCAAACATACCGGCCAGACGGTACATCATGCTATCACTCATATAAGTCCTGATCGCCATATTGGCCAATTTGGTCTTGATCATGCCAAATGAACTGATCGGGACCTTGAACTGGGTCCGGCCGTTTGCATATTTCACGGCATCTGTCACGCATGCCTTGCAAGTCCCCATTACGGATGCCCCCAATTTCCAGCGGCCGATATTGAGGATATTAAAGGCTATTTTATGACCCTTTCCGATCTCAAATAGTACGTTTTCAACCGGAATCCGGGCATCTTCGAGGATAACCGGCCGGGTGGAGGACCCGTGCATCCCCATCTTCTCCTCTTCTTTTCCTGTAGAAACACCAGGGAAGTCCTTCTCGACGATAAAGCCTGTGAATTGTTCGCCATCAACCTTGGCGTAAACGATGAAGCTGCTGGCATAACCCGCGTTGGTGATGAACATCTTCTCCCCGTTCAGGATATAATACTTTCCATCTTCAGAGAGGACTGCTTTCGTCTTTGCGTTCAAGGCGTCTGTGCCTGCGCCGGATTCGGTGAGGCAATAGGCCCCGCACCACTCGCCGGACGCTAATTTGGGAAGGTATTTCTGCTTCTGGTCTTCGTTGCCGAAATAGACTATCGGGAGGGTCCCGATCCCGGTATGGGCGCCGTAGACCACCCCAAAAGCGGCGGCAGTCCCCATGGCCTCGGCCACAATGGTGGTGCTCACCTTGTCTAACCCTAAGCCTCCGAACTCTTCCGGGACATCAGTGCCAAGGAGCCCCAACTCCCCGGCCTTCCCTAAGAGAGAGAGGACCAGATCGTGATCCTTTTTTTCAAGATTATCGATATTGGGATAGATCTCTTTTTCAACAAAGTCCTTGGCTGTTTCAAGGATCATTTTGTGTTCATCGGTGAAATCCTCTGGCGTAAATACCTCCTCAGGGGCCACATCCGTGATCAAAAACTCTCCCCCGGCAAAAATCCTGTTATCTCCCATTTTTCTGCTCCTTTCTCAAGTTCGATTAAAGCCTTTTCCCTTCAATCGTAATAGGCGATCTCTAATTCATCAACATCCAATTCCTAAATTCCCCAATTCCTAAATTCCTTAATTCTCAGTAATCTTCAATCTCAAAGATCCCTGCAGCGCCCATGCCGAAACCGATACACATTGAGACCAGTCCCCACCGCACTTTTCTCTCCTGCATCTCATAAATTAACTGGGTGGTCAACTTTGCCCCTGTGCAGCCCAACGGGTGACCTAAGGCAACGGCCCCGCCGTTCACATTGGTAATCTCTTCATTGATCCCAAGCTCGTTGATGCAATAGATGGCCTGTGCGGCAAATGCCTCGTTCAGTTCGATCAATTCCATCTGATCCAGGGTCATCCCGGCGATTTTGAGGACCTTGGGGATCGCCACTGCCGGTCCTACGCCCATGACTTCGGGCTCACAGCCCTCGACCGCATGATACCTGAAGGTGGCCATCGGCTTGAGTCCCAATTCCCTGGCTTTCTCCTTTGACATCAACACCACCCCTGCTGCCGCATCACTGGTCTGTGATGAGTTGCCTGCCGTGACCGTCCCGTTCGGCTTAAAAGCCGGACGAATCTTGGAAATTCCCTCCTTGGTCGTCCCTGGCCGCATGCCCTCGTCTGTATCAAAAATAAACTCTTCATATTCAAAATGCCCGTTAGGCAGTTGCTTTTGCCTTTTTACCGTCAAGGGGACAATCTGGCTCTTGAAACGCCCCGCCTTGATGGCAGCCTCCGCCTTCTGCTGGCTCCTGGCACCGAATTCATCCTGCTCGTCCCGCCCGATATTGAAACGCTCGGCCACATTTTCTGCGGTGAGACCCATACCGGTAAAGCCACCCGGCCTCATCTCCACCAATGCCGGGTTGGGATACATCATGCTCCCGCCCATGGGGATCTGGCTCATGCTCTCCACACCGCCGGAAATCACCACATCGGCATACCCGCACATGATTTTTTCTGCCCCGATGGCAATGGCCTGAAGGCCGGAAGAACAGAACCTGTTAACGGTCATTCCGGGAATTCTATCCGGCCAGCCCATGGACATCACCAGGACTCTCCCCAAGTTGAGACCCTGAACTGATTCCGGGAAAGTGCATCCGATAATCACATCGTCGATAAGGATCGGGTCTAAATCTCCGGCCCTTTTTAATAGATCACCCAAGACAGTACAACCCAGATGCTCAGGCCGGGTATCTTTTAATATTCCTCGAGGTGCCCTTCCGACTGCCGTCCTGCAGGCGGCAACAATTACGGCTTCTTTCATAATATCTTCCTCCCTTATCATTTATCATCTGTCATTGATCATTTGTGAACAGCCAAATGCCAAATGGGCAATAATAAATGTTCAGTGATTTAATTCCTAAGCGGCTTACCCGTGGTCAGCATGTGCTGAATCCTGGCCTGTGTATTGGGATCGCCACACAAGCTCAAGAAAGCTTCCCTCTCTAAGTCTAAGAGATATTGTTCTGTTACCTTGGTGTCGGCCAATACATTCCCGCCGCATAGGACATATCCCAGCTTGGTAGAGACCGTCACATCATGATCAGTAATATAGCCTGACTCGTGCATGGTCCAGAGGGCTAATTTGATCATGGCAAAGGTATTTTCACCGGCTACGCGTATCTCATCCTTAGGCCTTGGAGGGACATAACCCTCTATATTCATTGCCAGAACGGTCTTTTTTGCGTCTTCTATCAAATAATCCCGGTTCACTGTCATCTTATCGGTCGGTCTCAGAAAACCGAGTTTAACCGCCTCCTGTCCCGAGGTGGCCACTTTGGCCATGGCAATCGTCTCAAAGGCCCTGGCAATAAAGGGCATCATTTCGATCTGTTTCGGATAGATCCCACCCTTTTGAACCTCAAAAAGATGCTCTGTGTTACGGATGAGCAGTTCCTTACATCCACCTCCGGCAGGAATAACACCTACCCCCACTTCCACCTGACCCATATAGGTCTCAGCGGCATACCGCACGCGATCTGCTGCAAGGCATACCTCACAACCACCACCTAAGGCCATTCCGGCGGGGGCGGCCACAACCGGTTTGTCCATATACTTGAGCTTCATCAACGCGTCCTGCAATCCTTTAATGCCCCAATCCAGATCGTCCCACTCCTCTTCCTGGGCTGCAAACAGGACCATCGGCAGGTTGGCCCCAACGGAAAAGTTGGTGCCATGGTTGGCAATGACCAGACCATCAAAGTCTTTGTTGACTATATCGGCTGATTTTTGGATCATTGCGATGATATCTTCGCCAATGGCATTCATTTTGGCATGAAATTCCAGGCAGGCAACGCCGTCACCGATATCAATAAGTGAAGCGCCCGTGTTTGCGGCCACTTCCTTTTTCTGATCCTTGAGCGAGGGCAAAAGGATAATGCCCGGCTTGGTCGGCACCTCTTTGTAGTCCTTGGAAGGGATATCATAAAAATATAGGGTACCCGCCTCCTTTTTGTAAAATGATTCCTTCCCGTCGGAAAGCATCTCGTCAACCCATGCGGGGATCTCGTAACCGGCCTCCTTCATCCTGGCAACAGATTTGCCAAGGCCTATGGCATCCCACGCTTCAAATGGGCCTAACTTCCGGGCAAAGCCCCATTTCAACGCATTATCAACATTAACGATATCGTCTGCAATTTCAGGGATCCGGTTGGCAGAATAGATAAGGGTCTCTGCCAGGGTCTTGAAGGTGAACTGGCCTGCCGTATCTTTGGCGTAGAAAAGGGATTTGATTTTTCCGCCTGTGCCGGAAATATTTTTGGCTGCCTCTAATGAGGCAAATTTCACCTTTTCCTGCGGCGTGTGTTCCAGGGTTTTATAGTCGAGCGAAAGGATCACCCTCTTTCCTTCACTGTCCTTGCTCTTTTTGTAAAAGCCCTGTTTGGTCTTATCGCCCAAGAGCCTTTTCTCAAGCATTGCTGAAATGAACTCAGGGGCCTTGAATATATCACGTCTTTCATCATCAGGGGCGCCTTCATACACATTGTCTGCCACATGAAGGAGCGTATCAAGGCCGACGAGATCAGCGGTTCTGAAGGAAGCACTCTTGGGATTTCCGACCACAGGCCCGGTAAGCTTGTCTACTGCTTCGATTGTCAGGCCCAAGTCTATCATGGCATTGATGCCTGAAAACATGCTGAAAGTGCCGATTCGATTGGCGACAAAATTAGGGGTGTCCTTGGCATAAACGATCCCCTTGCCAACCACTTTCTCGCAGACTTCGGCTAAGATATCCACCACTTCAGGAAGGGTGTCTGGTCCCGGGACTATCTCTAAGAGCTTCATATATCTCGGCGGATTGAAAAAGTGGGTAATGGCGAAATGCTTTCTAAACTCTTCTAACCGGCCTTCGCACATCTCTTTAGCCGGTATCCCCGATGTGTTGGAGGTAATTATGGTTCCGGGTGTCAAAACGGATTCAATCTTTTGGAAAACACTCTGCTTGATGTCTAATCTCTCCACGACCACTTCTATGACCCAGTCAACTTCCTTCAGCAGATCAAGATCGTCTTCAAGATTTCCTATGGAAATCAGCTTGGCATTCTCAGGGATATAGAAGGAGGCGGGCTTCGATTGCAGCGCGCCTTGCAGTCCATTCCGGCCAAACTTATCCCGGAAACCGCTGCTTTCCTTTGTAAGCCCCTTTTTCTTATCGTCCTCTGTCAGTTCAGGGGGAACAATATCGAGCAGGACTGTCTTGATCCCCACATTGGCCAACTGGGCTGCAATGGTGGCGCCCATTACCCCGGCGCCGATTACCCCGGCCTTTTTTAGTTTTTTGTCCATAGCCACCTCCTTATAACAATGTCGAGTTACATGTCCTTTCTCTCTGTTAAACTGTGTTTAAAAAAATGAATGAACTTTCATTCATTTTTTGAGGCTAATACGACCGAAATGGGAAGTCAAGCATTTTTTTGATAAAAAAACGAATAAACAAACCCCTCTGGATTGATGATTGTTGTAGCAAAGCGGCCTCCGACTCGGAGAACCTACGGCTCGGAGAGAAATCCCGTGTTGACCAGATTGATGGCGGGGATGATTGTCTATTGTCGATTGACGGTTGAAGGATTGAGGCTCATGTAAAAAGTCTTTTTTCCATGGATTTAGTACATATTCATTCAAATCAAATCATGTTTGCGAAAGATTTGTCATTTAACGATAGTGGGCAGAAGTTTGTTCACCACGAAGATCACGAAGAGACCATAAAACCATCAGAAACTCATTTTTCGTGCCCTTCGTGTGCTTCGTGGTAAAATCTTTGTTTGGTTCCGTTTTATCCGGGTTAGGTATTTAGGAATTGATTACACCGCATCGGTCCAAAAACCCGCTCAGGTCCTCATCTTTTCTGATTCCTAAGCGTGTCAGGGCAAAATCATACCGGATCGGGTCATCAGGATCTAATTTCCGAAATGTCCGGGTGATCTCCAGCGCCGTCTTCATGTTGGCGCACCTGTTTCTCGTAAATTTGAGCTGGATTGAGACCCGGTGCATGTGGGTATCCAAAGGGATGATCAATTTTGACGGGGGCACCGTGTGCCACCCCCCCGGGTCCACCCCGTCTTCCCTTACCATCCAACGCAAAAAGAGGTTTAATCTCTTGCAGGCGCTTCCCTTCTGGGGGAGGGGGAGAAGAGAGTTTGTCCGGCCTTCAAAGGGATGGGTGAGTTCATCCACAAAAGAGGTTAACCCTGGAATAACAGTCTCGTCAGCCTCGCTATATTTGTCGGAGAAACAGGTGCCCAATGAGCCATACTGTCTGATCACACGCTTCATGCCGATAAGCATGAGGGCAATCTCCTCCCCTGAAGTAAAGCGGTGCCTGAAATCACCAAACATCTCATAGAGAGACCTGTCTGAGGCAGATTGAAGAAAAGCGGATGGGGACGGTCCCAGCTCCTTGAGGACCGATGCGACGCTCTTGAGGATCTGAGTCACCCGGCCATAGGCAAGTGAAGACGCAACAAGGCCCACCACCTCGCGGTCTTCCAGGGCTGGATAATCGTAAAGGAATTCAAGGGGGTCGGGATAAACCCATTGGCGTGAATTACAGAAATGGTAAAGCTCATCCAGTTGCCGTTTTACCAAAACACTTGACATTCCGGGCCGATGATTTCGAGGAGTTCGGAAAATATGACATTCAGGTTTACCACGCCCACAATTTTTCCGTCCCTGTGGACTATCTGCTGGCGAACCTCTTCTTTGAACATGACGTAAATGGCCTGGTTTATCCGGTCTTCTTCCTGTAAGACCGATTTTCGAATGGGCTTCATGAGGTCTCTGACCTTCTTGTGGGACTCCTGCTTAACCAACTCAGTAAAGCTGCTGTGTAGCCACTGATAGTGTTCTTGAAAATCGCCGACCTCTCCGGCTACCTCCAATGCCCGTGATGAGAGCATTGCGTGATAGGCCTTTGAAACCTCAGGCGCTTTGGCAGGTTCAGGGACCAGCCCTCTGATAAGATCATACATGGATAACTTGCCGACAATAGTGTTGTCGGCGTCTGTCACAAAAAGTGTCTTATGAAAACTCCCCTTTCCCTGGGCCTTTATCTTCTCATAATTCGTCTTCAAGATGCTCAAAACATCACAAAGCTGAGAATCGATATCCACCTTATCGTAGCCTTCGATCGGCGCCATAATATCCTTCACCCTTTTTTCTTCGGCCATATGTGCGTTTCTCCTTCAAACAGAGATGGTTCAGTTCTTTAATCGTTGAAGCAACGGGGATGTCATCCCGAATAAACTGCCGAATTTTTAAATACATGATTCGCCCCGAAACCTCAAGTGCTTTTTTTGTGCATCCCTGGATCAGGCCATGGAACCCCCGTCCACGGTAATGATCTCGCCGGTAACAAAATCGGACATGCCTGATGCCAAAAAAAGCACTGTGCCGACCACATCCTCTGGTTCTGCGATCCGGCCCATGGGGATGGTATTTGTGATTTCTCTCAAAAGTGATTCGTTGCTCCAGAAAGGCTGGCTGAATTGTGTCTTTACCACGCATGGGGCCACACCGTTGACGTTTATACGATCCTGTGCCAGTTCCACGGCCAAGACCCTGGTGAGCATTTCTACACCGGCCTTTGCCACGCAATATATTCCCATGCCCATTGCAGCCTTTCTCGCGGCAATGGAGCTGATGTTGATGATCTTGCCTTGTCCGGCCTTTTTCATTAATCTTACTCCACTTGCAGAGACCAAAAAAGTCCCCTTCAGGTTGGTTGTGATAATCTTATCCCACAGGCCTTCATCTGTTGCGATTACAGACGGGGTCAGGATATTTATGCCCACATTGTTCACGAGGATATCCAGCCTGTCAAACCGATCTTCAATCGTCTGAAAAAGGGCCGTCACCTCGTCTGAGCGGCCCACGTTTGCCATGAGAGCAGTAATATTCATCCCCTTTTGACGAAGATCTTCCACTGCCTGATCCAGATTGTCTTGTTTTCGCCCGCAAATGACTACCTCAGCCCCTTTTTCGGCCATGGCCATGGCAATCGCTTTGCCCAATCCCCGGCTCCCCCCGGTCACCAATGCCACCTTTCCTGTCAAATCTATCGTATTCATCTCGCCCTCCTTTTCTTCAGGAAATGAAACACAAAATGCGGAAAAAGTCAAATCACTGAAACTGGAAACTTGAAATTCGAAATTGGAAAAACCTTCAAACCATTCTGGATGCCGGATACTGAATGCCGAATACCCGTTCAAATTTTTATGCCTTACACCTTATGCCTTGTGCCTTGCGCCTGCCATAGTTGAATCTACCCTTTTCCCTTGACTGATACGCCTCAATTCCCTATTTTGTGAGCCAACCTGGCATGAAACAACCCAATAAAATTTAGGTGCTGGGTATTGACCCAGTTGCGGGGTTCAGGTTACACGTTGCACGTTTCAGGTTGCAGGTTGATAGTCCAAAGTCACTGGGCATTCGCTCAGCTGTCATTCAGTTGTTTTTTCAATAGTCAATCCAGAGGGTTGTGGGTATGAGCCGTTACCTACTTTGACATCGGATCTTTGATTCGTATGCTTAATCATAATCGTTTTGAGTAAGATTACGATTATGATTAAGATTATGAAATAGGGAAGTTGTTTCGTTCAGACACTAAATAGGGCTATGTATTTAACGGGGCACTTTCGCTCACTTCAGCACCTAATTTATTCAAATCATGTTTGCGAAAAATTTGTCGTATATCTCTCGGTGATTACCATAACTTTAGGCATTTTAGGCACTTTAGGTCACTTCCCCGCTGCAAGCGGGATCAATAGGCACTTCTTTTGCCATGACTATTAGACGCATTCTCATACTCATCCCCACGCTTGTCATACTCTTTCTGCTCCAGTCTTATCTATGGGTCCCAACCTATGAGGAACAGACAAAGGGGAACCCCGGCCGTCTCCACGAATATATTACGGCATCCATGGGGGATGCCACCTCCCTGAATCCCATTATCTCGTCCAATAGCACCAGCAGCCAGATAGAATCCCTTGTTTTTGACAGCCTCCTTGATCGTGACGAAGAACTCCGTTTCAGGGGGCGACTTGCCACCTCCTGGGAGATCTCTGAAGAGGCCTATTTCTATCTGAATCCCCATGCCGTGATACCGGGAGTCGGTGAGGCCGACGCCGAAGGGGTAGCCCGGATCCTTCGTGAAGCCAAAAAGCGAGGGGCGGGTCTGGAGCCGGGATTGAAGGCCACCTTAGATCGTATCAAAAAGATTAGGATAATACCTCCTGAGAAGGTAGTGAAGAGGAGGCATTACAAGGCAACCAAAGAAGACAAAAATGAACAAGAGATAGAGGTCACAATTCAGACTCCTGCCCGGATCAAGTTAACCCTTGCTGAAGTGGATCAAGACCTGTTCATGAATCTTTCAAAGATCTTAGGCAATGATTATTTTGTATCCTTTGATGGCTCTCAGCACCTTAAAACTGACCCTTTGGTGGATAAAAAGAGGTTAGCCGCCTACGCCAAAGAATTCCTGCCGGCCATAGAGCATAACCCTGTCATCATTTTTCATCTGAGGCCGAATGTCAGGTTTCATGATGGCCATGTCTTTGATGCCGGTGATGTCCGGTTTACCTACGAGGCCATCATGGACCCCAAGAACCTCTCACCGCGCACCTCCGACTATGAACCGATAAAGAAAGTGGAGGTCATCGATCCCCTGACCGTGCGTATAGTCTATAAGAGGCTCTACTCCCCGGCCCTGGGCACATGGGGCATGGGAATACTCCCGGAGCACATCCTCAACCGGGAGGCCCTCAAAAAAGAGGCCAGGCTCTTGGGCAAAGATCCTGACAAATTTTCCATGCGACAGAGCGGCTTTGACCGTCATCCCATGGGATGCGGTCCTTTTGTCTTTCAGAAATGGAAATCAGATCAGTTCATTGACCTAACTCGGTTTGAGGATTACTGGGAAGGATCGCCCAATTACAAGCGATATGCCATGCGTATCATCCCGGATCTCCTGACCCAGGAGATGGAATTCTATGCCGGGACCTTGGACAGCTACCAGGTGCAGCCCCACCAGGTGGCACGTCTCAAAAAGGATCCCAGATTCCAAAGCTTCTCTGGCACATCCTTTGGATATACCTACATCGGATACAACATGCGGAGGGCACCCTTTAATGATGTGAGAGTGCGAAGGGCACTGGGCATGGCCATAGATGTGAATAAGATAATCGACTATGTCCTGTATAACCAGGGAGAGAGGATTACCGGTCCCTTCCCCAAACAGACCGACTACTATGATCATAAAGTCCAACCTCTTCCCTATGATCCAAAAGGGGCGCTTGATCTCTTGAAAGAGGCTGGCTGGCACCGCAACAGGGACGGCTGGCTGGAAAAGGATGGAAAAAGACTGGAATTCACTTTGATTACCAACAGCGGAAATGACATTCGCAAGGCCATTCTAGCCATTGCCCAGGACGGCTGGAAACAGATCGGTGTCGATGTCCGTACCGATATATTAGAGTGGTCGGTATTTATCCAGGAGAGGGTGAATAAGCTGGATTTTGATGCCCTCATCTTGGGCTGGGTCATGGGTATTGATCCTGATCTCTATCAGATATGGCACTCCAGCCAGACCCATTCCTATCAACTCAATTTCGTGGGTTTCAAGAACAAAGAGGCTGATGATCTTATCATCAAGATCCGGCAGGAGTATGATTATGAAAAGCAGGTGGAATACTGCCACAGACTCCATAAAATAATTGCCGATGAACAGCCCTATACCTTTCTCTATGTGGGCAAATGGACAGCTGTTTTAGATAAGCGAATCGTCATAAAGGATTTTGATGAGGACGGGGTCATGCTATATAAAAAGATCAAGCCCACAAAGACCGGAGATTATACCTTTCACTTCAACAGATGGTTAAAAATCCCCGAGATGCCTGATTTTGCATCAGAAGGGTGGTAAGAGGTTTCCCATGTTTTCATTTATCGGACGAAGCATCGTACAGAAGATTATTACCCTATTTTTTGTATCTGTGGTCTCCTTTCTGATTATCCATCTCGCGCCTGGCGAACCGAGTCAGGTGGATCCGATGAACCCCAAGTTTACGCCTGAGATGGTGGAGCGATTCAAAAAGGAATTCCATTTAGATGAGCCCCTTTATGACCAATACCTCTATTTCTACAGAGATCTGTTCACCGGAAAGATTGTTTCATGGAAAGATAACCAGTCTGTACTGACAAAAATATGGGAACGATTCCTGAACAGCCTCCCCCTGTTTATTGTGGGGACTATCCTTACCTGGACCCTTTCTTTTCCGGTTGGGATCCGCTCGGCTATTTTCAGAGGTGGAATATATGATCGGAGCGCCACCTTTGTTTCCTATCTCCTTATATCGATCCCCGGCTTCTTTTTTGCCTACATCCTGATTATTCTTGTGGTCACGACTCTCCATGTGCCGGTAATAGGGATGGAAACCTTCGGACTCGGGGCTTCCTCCTGGGGGAATATGCTAATGGACCGGATCTGGCACCTCCTGATCCCATCTGTATTGGGCGCCACCGGCGGTATAGCGATCCTGTCCAGATACGTTCGGAGCCAGATGCTCGAGGTGGAAGGCCAGGATTATGTGAGGACCGCCAAAGCCAAAGGGCTACCGCCGGAACAGGTCCATTACAAACACGCACTTCGAAATGCCCTGTTGCCTTTTGTGACCATGTTTGGATTGATCCTGCCGGGCCTGATCGGGGGATCGGTGATAATCGAATCGATCTTTTCCTGGCCCGGTATGGGGAGAATGGCCTATGAGGCTATCCTCGCAAGGGATTATCCGGTCATACTGACCGTCAATTTCATTGCGGCAGTGCTTGTCTTGGTCGGCACCTTTATCTCAGATCTCCTCTATCTCGTTGTAGACCCGAGAATACGATTGTGACATTGAATATTGAAGATTGAATATTTACGAATAACACGCAACCCGCAACCCGTAACGCGCAACCAATGCCCAATATCCAGTAACCAGTATCAAGTATCCAGTGATCCAGCATCCAGTGACCAGTGACCAACAGATATTAGAATCCCCCTTAGCCCCGAAGCAGACACGTTTAGAGGAGCTGTGGCAACTGTTCAAACAAAACAGGCTTGCTATCCTGGGTCTAATCATTTTTGTATTTTTTCTTATTAGCGCTGTCATCGGAGTTATTCTGACCTCTGGCCAGGAACCTGTTTTTGACCCGGCCATGATCCGGCTACAGGAAAAACTTCTTCCCCCCCTCACAAGGCCCAACATTGAGACATTGCAACCGGCGGAAATTCCCACATTAGGTATCTATCTCTTCGGAACCGATGATTTGGGGCGGGATGTTTTTGCAAGGATGCTCCAGGGGGCCTGGGTGTCCTTGACAGTGGGGTTTGTGGCAGTGGGGATATCAGTTTTGGTGGGCATATTCATGGGGGGTATTGCCGGATATTTTGGTCAGGGTCATCTCCGCTATGACCAGATTATCGTTTCGTGCGTTCTCATAACAGGGGGAATTTTCCTTGCGCTAAGTGAGACGTATACTGGGATTGGGGTCCTTATTGTCGGGCACGCCTATATTTTTTTCTCCATCTTTTCAAAAAGAATTTTAGCAAAGCGCACCCTGCCAAAGTGGTTCAACCTGATGCACAAGGGCGCTATCTCTATCGATACCATTATTATGCGAACGGTTGACATAATGCTCTGTTTCCCGACTTTTTTTCTCATACTCACTGTGGTAGCCCTTCTCCCGGCAAGCATGTACAACATCATGATCGTCATCGGCCTGACGAGCTGGATGGGGACCACGCGCTTTGTCCGTGCCGAATTTCTTTCCCTACGGGAGCAGGACTTTGTGACCGCGGCAAAGGCCCTTGGTGTTGGCAACTTTCGCATAATTTTTCGTCATATGATGCCCAATGCCATTGCTCCGGTCTTAGTATCGGCCACCATCGGCATAGCCATGGCCATATTGACCGAGGCAGGCCTCAGTTTCTTGGGATTTGGTGTGCCGCCCCCCCACGCCACCTGGGGGAATATCCTTTCAGATGGAAAACGTTTTATCTTTGATGCGCCATGGCTTACGTTCATACCGGGGATTGCCATATTGATTGTAGTCCTATGCTTTAATCTATTCGGTGAGGGCCTGAGGGATGCCATGAACCCAAAGCTGAGGGAAAAGGGGTAGGGAAGGGGAGAAGTGCCTAAAGTGTCTAAAATTGAGATATATGCCATATGAAAAACCTGCTTTCAGTTCAGGATCTGAAGGTCTATTTTCGGGGAAAGGATCAGGTAGCCCGTGCCGTGGACGGGGTCAGCTTTGATATCCGGCCGGGAGAAACGGTCTGTCTCGTAGGAGAATCCGGCTGTGGGAAGACGGTTTCAGCCCTAACTATCCTCCGCCTTATCCCAAGTCCGCCCGGTGAAATTATGGGTGGCAGGGTGTTTTTCAATGGTGTTGATCTCTTAGATCTGGATGAGACCGATATGCAGAAGATCCGCGGAAACCATATAGCCATGGTTTTCCAGGAACCGCTCACATCATTGAACCCTGTTTTTACCATCGGCGATCAGATCGGGGAGGCCATAACAATCCACGAACAGGTCGAGCCCGAGGAACTGCGCGAGAGATGTGTGCAACTCTTAAGAGATATCGGGATTCCATCGCCTGAACAACGTTTGAAAGATTACCCACACCAGTTGAGCGGGGGGCAACGTCAGAGGGTAATGATTGCCATGGCCTTAGCCTGTAACCCCGACTTGATTATTGCTGATGAGCCGACCACAGCCCTTGACGTGACGGTTCAGGCCCAGATCCTGAATCTGATGAAGTCGATTCAGCAAAAAGCATCCATGTCGATCCTCTATATCACCCACGACCTGGGCGTAGTGGCCAATATTGCCGATCGCGTGAATGTCATGTATGCAGGGGTTATTGTGGAAATGGGCGACACTTACCAAATTTTCCAGAACCCTCGTCACCCCTATACACAGGGCCTGTTGGCCTCCCTGCCAGGACGGTCCAGGCGTGGCAGGAGGCTTCACAGCATCCCCGGTGCAGTGCCCAACCCCGCTTTTAAACCGCCCGGCTGTCCCTTTCATCCCCGGTGCTCTTTTGCCATTGAAACCTGCAAGACCAGGTTCCCTGAGATGTGTAAGCATGGGGAAGGGCACCTTAGCCGCTGTCCGGTTTTGGATTGAATATTGAATATTTAGGGATTTTGGGAATTCAGGAATTTAGGGATTGAAGATGGAAGACTTAGGGATTAGAGCATTGAGGAATTTAGGGATTGAATTCTG
>Ga0307425_1000914_pt1 | contig 18323 bp, 13 predicted proteins | sample SalMarWE160330MG_FD_202152 | JGI IMG/M metagenome (GOLD analysis project Ga0307425, IMG submission 202152) | Salt marsh sediment microbial communities from the Plum Island Ecosystem LTER, Massachusetts, United States - WE1603-30 | ecosystem: Environmental > Aquatic > Marine > Intertidal zone >...
CAACGCCGACAACAGGCTTGCCGGGAGTTCTCGGCTCGGCAGCCAATAAAGATGAGGCGAACTCGAACAATCCCGTATTTACTGCCGCCGCCAGAACACCGGCTCCGGCCAGGAAACTGCGGCGATTAAGCATAAAAGGACAACCGGCCTTAGCACAGGTTTCGTTTGTCTTGGTCATGATTTTTCTCCTTGAAATATATAATGAAGTTTGTCCTTATTCGATCTTGCTATTCTTTTTTCCTGCCGCCCTGGCAGCAGGGTCATAATCCGGATTCTTTTCGGTTGGAACCGGAGCGTCAACGGTCTTGCGCCACTCGATGAGCATGCGGTGCAGCTCTTTAGCTTTTTCCGGCATTGTTCCGGCAAGGTTATTTTTCTCGCCGAGGTCGTCTTTGAGATTATACAGCTCGGTTTTGCCGTCTTCGAAAAATTCTATGAGCTTGAAGTCGCCCTGCCGAACCGCGCCAGCGGGAGTCGTGCGCCACGGCCACTGATTATCATTATAAGGTTCAAGGTACGCCGGGAAATGCCAAAAAATCGCCTTGCGATCCAGAGTCCCTTTGCCTCTTAGCAGTGGGACGATGCTCAGGCCGTCGAGAACGTGTCCCGAAGGCTGTGGAACGCCGGCCATCTCCAGCATAGTCGGGTAGAAATCGATGCCGATTACAGGCTCTTCACAAACGCCGCCGGGCCTGGCGACGCCGGGCCAGCACACAATCATCGGTACGCGTATGCCGCCCTCGTAGAGCATTCCCTTCGAGCCCCGCAGCGGGACCATGGACGTGGCGTTGGCATAGCCGCCGTTATCGGAGAAGAAAAATACAACGGTGTTGTCCCTCAGCCCCGGCTCATCGAGTTTTGTCATTATCCTGCCGACGCTCTGATCGACGCTCTCGATCATCGCCGCGTATTTAGGATTATTTTGAGCATCAACAGACTTTTTCTTTTTGTACTTTTCGATGAGCTGCTCTTTGGCCTGGATCGGCGTGTGCACGGCGTGATGCGACAGATATAAAAAGAAAGGCTTCTCCCTGCCGGCCTCGATGAACTTGATCGCCTCGTCGGTAAGGCGGTCGGTCAGATATTCGCCTTCTTTGCTGAAATGGCCGCTGTGATTTCGCTCGAAAGCGACATCGAAGCCGCGGTCGACAGGCCGGCACGGTGCTTTGGTGCCTAAGTGCCATTTGCCGATGCACGCCGAGGTGTAGCCAGCCGGCTTGAGCGCTTCGGGGATCGTGACGATTTTGGAATCGAGGTCGGTTTTGTTCGGCGTAGGGATAAGCTTTCGCAATTTTGACTGTCCGCGCTCGGAAGTCCCGACCGTATAAATCCCGTGCCGGGGTGTATACTGGCCGGACATAAGGCACGCACGTGTCGGCGCGCAGTTCGGTGCGTTGGAGTAGGCGTTAGTGAAGACGACGCCCTCGCCAGCAAGCTTGTCGATGTTGGGCGTTTCATAATACCGGCTGCCCATGAAGCCCAGGTCTTTCCAGCCCAAATCGTCGATGAGGATAAAAACGAAATTGGGCTTTTTCCCCGGCGACGATTGCAGCGCACTCAAGGCACATCCCGGCACAACAAGTGACGCTGCGCCAACGCTTACAGCCCTCAAAAAGTCACGGCGTCTCATGCCTTCTCCATCCTTTCTTTTTGTGCCGTCACGGCCTCCTACTGTCCCGGCAGCGGCCAATGCTCCGACGGCGTCCGCGCGGCCTTCATATACGCTTCGATCTTCGCGACTATTGCCGGATGCCGGACGGCAACGTTGTTCTTTTCACCGATATCGTTTTTCAGGTTGTAAAGCTCAATCGGCCCATTTGGATCCTTGGCGACATTTTGCCGAACGCCCTTCCAGTCTCCCATCCGCACGGCCTGCCTCTTGCCCTGCTCGTGAAATTCCCAGTAGAGATATTCATGCTCGCGCTGCTCGCCGGGCCGGCCCAGAAGGGTCGGGACCATAGAGATGCCGTCAATGCCTTCCGGAGCTTTTGCTCCAACCAGCTCGCAGCAGGTCGGCAGGAAATCCCAGAACGCCGAGATATGGTGACTGACCGAGCCTGCTTTTATCCTGCCCGGCCAGCGGGCAATCATCGGTACGCGAATGCCGCCCTCGTACAGGGCACGTTTGTAGCCCTGCAGCGGGCCGGAACTGTTAAAGAACGCCGGGTCTCCCCCGCCTTCTTTGTGCGGGCCGTTATCGCTGGAGAACATTACAAGTGTATCATTATCGAGCTTAATCTCTTTGAGCTTCGCCATCAGCCTGCCTATGTCACTATCCATTCGCGTTATCATGGCGGCGTGCGCTTTCTGCGGCTCGGGCCAGTCCTTGTCGGTGTACGGTTCGAGAGACGGCACTTCCATACCCTTATTCCCCGCTTCATTGTTAGCGTGCGGAATGGTCAGAGCCAGGTAAAGGAAGAATGTATTGTCTTTATTTTTCTCCACAAAGCTCAAAGCTTCTTCGGCAAACAAATCGTGCGAATATTCCACTCGCTTTGTCGCCACGCCGCCCGGCGTTCGGTCCTGTCCGCCAATGACGTGATTGACCTCGTTCTTTAACTTGAACTTATTTTCGTTTAGCCAGAGATACTCCGGGTAATAGTTATGAGCGTGCCTCTGGTTGAGATATCCGAACCAGTAATCGAAGCCCTGCCTATTCGGTATGCCGGTGCTGTCGGCCTCACCGAGGCCCCACTTGCCGATGATTCCAGTGCTGTAGCCAGCCTCTTTCAGCAGCTCGGCGACGGTTACATCCTCAGGCCGCAGAAGCACATTGGCGTTGCCGCGGATAAGCGCATGGCCTGTATGGAACCCGGTCATCAGGCAGCATCGTGAAGGAGCACAGACCGTGCTTCCCGCATAATGGTCGGTGAAGCGCATTCCTTCTGCCGCCAGCTTGTCGATATTCGGCGTTTTGATTGTCTTCTGGCCATAGCAGCCTAAGTCGCCGTAGCCCAAATCGTCGGCTAAAATAAAAATAATGTTCGGCCGCTTTTTTCGTCCTCCCGCCATCATGCCGGCACGGTCACAACCCGGCAGCAGACAGGACGCTCCTGCAGAAGCCGCCGTAAGACCCATCATCTTAATGAATTCTCTCCTGGTTTGTTTGCCCATAGTCATTCTCCTTAATAAAAACAAGATTCTGGAGTGTATTACGACCGGTTAGAAGTGTCAAGACTCAAAGCGCAAAAGTGGCCTGCGATTTGTATCCAACGATCCTACGAGCAATATGTTTTTGTGTCTGGCTGTCGGTTATTTCTGTGGCGGCAGGATCGTGATATCGATTTTGTTGACCGGACCAAGCACCGAGAGCGGCTCGTCGAAGTCATCAGGTCGGCCTACGGCAAGGATTTGAAGCTTATCCGGTTGCAGGTGCTTTTTGGCAACCCGCAGGACATCGGCTTTGGTTACCTTTTCAACGTTCTGTTTGATTCTCTGGAGGAAATCAGCCGGGTAATCGAAGTACTCGTAAGTCATAAGACGGTTGACAACCTCGCCTTTTGTGTCGAAGTTGAAGACAAAGGAATTCAGAAAGCTGTCCTTGGCCAGAGCCAGCTCTTCATCGGTTACTTCGTCTTGTCTGATTTTCTCAACTTCTCCGATCATCGCTCGGATGGCGTGCACGGTCGATTCCGATTTGGTCTGGCACCCGACATAAAACTCGCCAGGATAATCATAGTTGGCCGAGTACGCGCCGAAAACCGAATAGGCCAGGCCCTCGCGCGACCGCACGTTCTTGAACAGGCGTCCTGTGAATCCTCCGCCTAAAATCTTGTTCATGACGATCAACGCGAAATAGTCCGGATCGCTCATCAGCCCGCCGATGTGTCCTAAGTAGACATTCGACTGGTTGACATCGTCTTTACGAACCACGTTCACGGTCGTGCCAAATTCGTACCGGACCTTCGGCGTCTCGGGCAGGTCAAGGTCAACCTTCTGCCATCCCTCGAATGCCTTCTCAATCTTCTCGATCATCTGCCTGGTGTCGAAGTCGCCCCAGACCGCAAGCATTGCATTGTTCGGGCCGAAGTACTTCTTGTGGAAGGCGATCAGGTCGTCCCGGCTGATGTTATCGATGGTGGCATACTCTGTTTGCCGGGCGTAGACGCTGGCCGGACCGTAAATCAGCTTGTCGAACTCACGCCCGGCTATTTCCCCCACGTCGTCGTTCCGCCGTGAAATCGCGCTACGATGCTGCATTTTGGCTAATTCGATCTTGTCCTGGCGAAACGCCGGATTTCTCAGCACGTCAGCCAGTATCGCCAATCCCGTATCGAGGTCCTGCTTCAATACGGACATGGACGCCGAACCCGAATTCAGCCCGATCCCGGTCTCGACGGATGCCGCGATGCTCTCCAGTTCTTCGTCGATCTCGTCGCCGGTCCTGGTCGCCGTGCCGCCGGTACGCATGACCTGGCCCGTGATGGAGGCCAGGCCGACCTTCTCAGCCGGCTCATGCACCGATCCTGTTCGAATCCTGACCGAGATGTTGACAAGTGGCAGCTCGTGGTCCTCCAACAGAAACAGACGCATGCCGTTGGCCAGCGTCACCCGTTCGACCTGGGGGACCTGAACGTCCCGCAGCCTGGGATACTTCAGCCTTGCGTAATCCCGCGCCGGGGCCCCGGTGCATCCGGACCACAAAAGACCGAGCCCCGCAACTACAAAGCACGCAACGTTAATGATCAATGACCTTCGATTTATCATTGTGATGCTCCCTTCCAATTACTGCTCCGCTCCGGTCGTTTCGATGATACCGACCGAACGGTTTTTCGTCGTGAAATACTCTTTGGCAACGCGCTGGATATCTTCAGCGGTTACCTTTTCGATCTTATCGAGCTGCTTGAACAGGTTACGCCAGTCGCCGGTAATGACCTCATAGAACGTCACCATCGCGGCCAGTCCCGAATTGGAGTCGAGCTCGCGGATCAGGCCGGCCCTCGCCCGCGTTTTCGCCCTGGCCAGCTCCTCCGGCGTGACCAGCTCGTTCTTGAGCCTTTCGATTTCCACATAGATCGCTTCCTCACACTCCTGGTTTGTATGGCCCCTGGCCGGGACGGCGTAAAACAGAAACAGGCTCGGATACTTGACGCCGGGCATCCCCTGAAACCCGGATGCATACACGGCGATTCTCTTATCTTTGACGAGGCTCTTGTACAACCGGGATGTCCGGCCCATGCCCACGATGTCCGTAATCGCATCGAAGACGGCATCGTCGGGATGGTGGATGCTCGGCTTGTGATAGCCGATCAGGACAAAGGGCTGCGAGGGGTCTTCCAGGACCACGCGTCGCCGCCCCAACTGGGGAGGCTCAACCGTCTCGACGGGGTCGGGCTTGGGCCCGCTCGGAATCCCGCTGAAGTATTCGGTCGCGAGCTTCCTGATCTGCTCTGGATTCACGTCCCCCACTATCGCTATCGTCAGATTGCTCGGCTCATAGTACTTCTTGAAGAAGGCTTCGGCCTTGGCGCGTGGCAACGCCTCCAGGTCGCTCATGAAACCGAGAACCTCGTGGCCGTACGGATGCGCCTTGTACGCGATGGCCATGAATTCTTCGAGCAGGCGCCCGACCGGCTGGTTCTCGACGCTGAGCCGCCGCTCTTCCATCACCACGTTCTTTTCCTTGTAAAACTCCCTCAGCACCGCGTGGGCAAACCGGTCGGATTCCATCGTCATCCAAAGTTCCACTTTGTTCGACGGAAGACTGACAATGTACTGTGTCGCATCCTCACTTGTGTACGCATTGAAACCCGAACTGCCCTCACGAGAGAATGCCTCCTCATACTCATCGTGGACCAGATACTTCTGGGCCTGCTCCTGGGCCTCTTTGAACTGGCTCTCCAACTGCTCGAGACGCGCCTTGTCCGCTCCATCGCCTTTGCGGCGCTCCAGCTTCAAGGCCAGGAATGCCTCGTCTATCCTGGCCATCGCTTTGGCTTCGGCCTTATAGTTCCGGGTCCCTATCGTCTTTGTTCCCTTGAACGCCAGATGCTCGAAAAGATGCGCCAGGCCAGTGATTCCACGGACCTCATCCACGGCGCCGACGTCGGCGTAGGTGTGAAACGAAACGACCGGCGCCTCGTGCCGCTCCAGCACCAGGAATTTCAGGCCGTTGTCCAGCGTGAATTCCGTCATCCGCTTCTCGAACGCCGCCAAATCCTGGGCCTTGATCGGTATTGACGCCAGGGTAAAAAACAAAATCGCAACGCCTATTACAACGATCTTTAGTTTTCGCAGTGCGTGCTTCATATCGCTTACTCCTCTTCTATCTCATACTCTCAAATCTTTGTCTGAAACACAGAGCAGAAAAACACACCCTTCCGGCAATCTTCAATAACATATCCTGATACCCGGAGTCAACCATTTTTTCAAGACTAGGTGGAGAATGCAAAACGGCAAAATTCCCTTGCGTTAATTGTACATAAAGTACGCCGTGGCCGTGCAATCGGTATCGACGCTCACACGCACCCAGTGGGCGGAGAAGCCATCCGGAAATTCGTGATGAACGTAACCTTTGGCAGGCACACTAAAGGATGCGTATGTCTTCCATGTTCCATTACCCAAAAAGTCGACCTCAACCGTGAACAACACTTCCCGATTTGATTCGTGAGCAAGATGCACCACCTTCTTGTCAAAGCCGGTCATCAGAAACGGGTCCGAAACGGTGCCGGCCTTGACGTGTGTTTCCCACCATGGTCCGCCCCAGCCGGCGGGCTTGCCCATCGACCAGAGGTCATCGATATTGCCGAACCACAGGCCCGACTGCGGTTGGCCCTCGTCGTGGTCGATCTGGTCGCTGGCCATTACGAAAAGGCCGCGCCAGTGACAAAAATCGGGAACGACACGAAGATGGCTGCAAATCGGACGGATGCCCCATATCCTGCCCCCGTAAGAAAATGCCGGCAGCTCGTAAAACATGCCGTGAACGTCCATCAATAATCTTTCCGTCATGGCGTGACGTATCCGCATCCATTCTGTGTTCCATGCGTGGTCCCATGTATGGCTGGCCTTGGGAAGCAGGTAGCGCTGCCACTTGCCCTTAACAAGCGTGCGAAGCACGACGGACGATTTAGTCCATCCGGTTGCGTAGATCGTATTGCCGCCATAGGAATCGCCCGATGCGTTACCTCCGACGCCGACAAAGGGATTGCGCTCGATGATGGTCCATTTACTGCCGTCCCATTCGGCCAGCCGTCCGGCGTCTCTCTGGCCTAAGAATTCCTTCTCATCGTAAGTATTGTTCGCCACGACGACGCGGCCCTGTGCACTGTAGGCACCTTTGAAATGCGGCGTGGCGTTATTTATTTCTAGCTCCTTGACGAGATCGAACAGCAGCTTCGATTCGAGGCTGTGCACATTCACTTCCCAGAACCGCCCTTCCATACCAAGGAAATAGACTTTGTTGTTCGGATCGGTCAGGTGGGACACCGTGGCGGTCAGGCGGTATTTCCTAAGCGATTCGATCGTTCTAACGTTGCCCTCGGCGTCAATCGCGTGCGGCCCGATGAACGCCTGGCCGGACAGCCAATGCGCCATCCTGTTGGCAAAGGTCCCCGTCACCGCAGCCGGGTGACGCCGCATTGTCATATCTTCGCTGATTTCATAGAGCCCGAGCCCTTCGCCACGGATGTGCGCTACGTATCCGACGGCCCATAGCTTCTCCGCCCAGGGAATCAGCGCACCGATGCCGGCTTCCGAGTCGCTGCCAACTCCCTTTGCCATTACGGTCAGATTCGGAAACACGCCGTTAACCTGAACCGGAGGTCCTTCGGCACCGGCATTGTCTGCCGAGGACATACAGATAGCCGTCATCAACAGTACAACCATGACCGGGCAACTGCGATGCTTCGGCGGGATTATTACGAACTTGTGTCTTTTTGAAAATCGAAATGCGGCGTATCTTCTCATAATAATTTCCTTACATAAATTACTTAAAATCTCTCCTTAAATATTACGCTCAATCGAAGATGTCAATGATGAAACATGCCGGATAAAAGAAAGCCCGCCGGGAAATCCACGCTGAGAAGAAAATAAGAGATGCCCAAAAACCAGACATAAGATACCTGCGCTATTCCACACGGGAGGAATGGTTGGATTGACTTAAAACAGAATCCTCAAACAGGGAGCCGAATAAGCCTGAATTTGCACACACAAAAAGTTCAGATGCTAATTTTTCTCGCCGTTATTGCCCGACGCCTTCTGCGCGCGGCCCTGGCAGCTCTCGCAATGGCATACACCAACCTGCTTTAGATGGGACGTCCCGGCAAACTTCTTCGTCTCGATAAGCTTCGCTCCCTTTGTCTCCATCTTGCGAAGCGCCAGCTTTGCATCTTTATTGTTATGTGTACCCACAGCATCGATTATGATGGTAACTTTCTTGCCTCTCTGCAGCAATCCCAGTGCCGTCATCTTAACGGCGCCTTCGAGGCTGGTTCCGACCAGGATGAACTCACTGGCTCGCACTTCGCTCAGGAGCCTGTCGATCCTTGGCTCATCAAACGGATCAACACATCGCTTGTGTAGAATAACCTGCCTGTGCCGCCGCAGCATATCCCTCGGCAAATCCGTGTTGCCGTCCGCTGCAAAACAGATCCTGTTATTAACCAGCGTATAGTGTATCTTTTTTTGCCCATCTGTGCCGTCGATGCAGTAACCGACAGTAGCGTCACCGTTATTATTGGGGTAAACCTCCGCAGTCGAAATGATCGGGACATTCTGGGATCTTGCCCAGGCCATCATCCTGCGAATATGCGCCAGAACTCTCCTGTGGTTTCTTATACAGGCTTTGCCCCCGGCCAATAAAAAGTCTTTTTGCGTATCGATATCGATGAGGATTTGTTTCCGGCGTGATTTGACCAACTGTAGAATCATTTTCAAGACTTCCTTCCCTGTCTTCTGAGATTCTGCCCTATAATTAATACGCATCAGCTAACAATTGAGTTCACAGCCTCTTATCGAACAGTCCCGGCAATCACTTTAATAGCAATAAAACCGGAAAAAAGTTTCAAACTTCGCTTAAATGCCCGTTTTCAGGTATAATGGCGTCCGTCGATGCTCGTTACTATTTTGATGTGTGTTGTTTAGAACGGATTTAACGAATGGCCAGAATCTTACAGGACTTTCCTGGAATTTCGCTGAAAGCTGAGGATATGGACGGCAAAATTGATTTTGTCCGCATTTTCGGACGTACCGGCGCAGTTCATATAGAAATCGGTTCCGGCAAAGGGACCTTCCTGCTCGGCCAGGCAGCGGTCCAGCCCGGCGACAACTTCCTCGGTATCGAATGGGCCCGCAAATACTATCGTCACGCCGTGGACCGTATCGGCCGGTGGGGCCTGACGAATGTCCGGATAATCCGCACCGATGCCGCCGAGTTTCTGACCGATTCGGTGCCGGATGACTCGGTCGATTGTTTCCACATCTACTTCCCCGACCCCTGGCCCAAAAAACGTCACAACAAAAGACGCTTCATCTGCTCCGCCAACGTGGAGCATCTGATCCGCTGCCTGAAGACCGGGGGACAATTACGTATTGCCACCGATCACGCCGATTACTTTGAGCAGATAAAGATGGTTTTAGCCGCTCGGAGTGACACACTTGAAGAGATCGATTTTATCAAACCCGCAAGCGCCGAATCCGGAGAATGGGTCGGCACAAATTTCGAACGAAAATACATCAAAGACCAAAGACCAATCTACACCACCGCCATCAGAAAAATATAATTCTCCGGCTTTAGTTTCTCGCAAACTACGATGCCTCTGTCAAATATTATTTTGCCAATTGGAAGTTTTCCTCGCCTACCAATTGGCGCATTTTGCGGCAGAATTCCAGGTCGGGATTGACACTCAATTCCTTGTCGGCCGCGGCGTAAACTTTGCCTCTGTCGGTTCGCACGGCGACATAAACTGGGCTTTTACCTCTGTGGTGCAGACAGATGCTCTTTATCATCGCCACCTTCTCTTTGGTCACATCCCTGGCATTGAGTCCTATGTTGACTTTGGCAGCCAATTTCTCTCTGACATCTTCGAGGCGTATCAATTCGGAAGCCAGGATGTTGGGCCGCTCCCTTCTGTAATCGAGCTTGCCCTTTACAAAAACGACAGCGTCCTGCACCAGGATATGGCCATACTCATTCAGCACATCGGGAAACATCACTACTTCGACCTGTCCCTGCAAATCCTCAAGTGTGAACACAGCCATTTTCGAGCCGGCATTTCGCCCCGTCTTTGTAAGGTTGAATCTGATTTTCGTTATCATTCCGCCGATAACGATTTGCTTTTCGCCGTTGGCATCGGCCAATTGCGAGCTGTTCTGTGTCGAATAAATATTTATCGTCTCGGCGTGATGGCTGAGCGGATTGCTGGTGACATAGAATCCGAGGACTTCCTTTTCGTAAGCTAACATTTTCGGCTCGGGCCAGGGCGCAACGTCCGGCAGACGTTTGTGGTCCTTGGAGTAATCGTTTCCCCCGCCCATCTGGCCGAAGAAATTCATTTGCCCGGCCTGCTTGTCCGCCTGCAGGCCCGCTCCGCTCTCCATTGCCCTTTCGAGTCCGGCCATCATCTGCGCCCGGCCGCCGCCGAGCTTATCAAAAGCGCCGGCCTTGATAAGAGACTCGATGACCTGCTTATTGGCGGCTCGCAGGTCCACGTTCTCACAGAAATGGAAAAGACTCTGGAACCGGCCGACTTGCTTTCGGGCGGCGATAATCTGCTCGACCGCCTTTTCACCAACGCCCTTGACGGCGGCCAGCCCGAAACGAATGACACCCGCATTCTTTTGCACGTCTTCATGCTGCTCATAAAGCGGCGTGAAATCAACTCCGCTCTCGTTTATATCGGGAGCCAATACTTCAATGCCCATCTGCACACATTCGGCGATATAATCGACAATCTTGTCGGTGTTGTCCATTTCGTAGGTCAGAAGAGCCGCCATGAATTCGACGGGCCAGTGGGCTTTCATATAAGCGGTCTGGTACGCAATGAAAGCGTAACGGGTTGAGTGACTCTTGTTGAAACCGTAGCCGGCAAACCGCTCGATCAGCTCGAATATCTGCCCGGCCTGATCGGCGCTCAGACCTTTATCGACGCAGCCGGCGATAAATCGCTCCCGCTCCTTGGCGATGGTCTTGGCCTTCTTTTTACTTATGGCCTTGATAAGAGCGTATGCCTCCCGCAGCGGTATGTCACCCAAGCGGTTACAAATCCTCATAACCTGCTCCTGGTAGATCATTATGCCGTACGTCTCTTGAAGAACCTCGGTCATAATCGGGTGCGGCAGACTCCACTTGGCGCCATGCTTGCGGTCGATGTAATCCGGAATAAGGATCATAGGGCCGGGGCGATAGAGCGCGTTGGCGGCGATCAAGTCCTCGATCCGGTCGGGCTTCATCTTCATCAGCAGATTCTGCATCCCGCCGGACTCGAATTGGAAAATACCTTTTGTCCGGCCGGCTGAAAACAGCTCAAAAACCTTCGCATCGGTAATATCTATTTTTTCGAGGTCGATTACTTTTCCATGAACTTCCCTGACAAGCTGGCAGGCCCGCTCCAGAACACTGAGAGTCTTCAAGCCCAGAAAGTCCATTTTCAGCAGGCCGACCTTTTCGACCGTCGGTCCTTCGAACTGTGTCACGAGATCGTCCGAGCCGGGCGCTTTATACAATGGAACGAAATTCGTCAAAGGCTCGTCCGCTATAACCACGCCGGCGGCGTGCACCGATGCGTGACGTGTAAGACCTTCGAGCTTCTGGCCGATGTCGATGACCTTTCTGGTCTGTTCGCTCTGTTTGTAGGCGGCTTCCAGCTCGGGCTCGGTCTTCAGCGCCTTTTCAAGCGTCATATCGAGAGAGAACGGCACAAGTTTCGCCAGCCGGTCGGCTTCGACCAGCGAGACACCGAGCACTCTGCAGATGTCACGGATAACCGCGCGGGCCTTCATCGTACCGAACGTTATTATCTGCGCAACGTGCCCGTATTTCTGCCGGACGTAGTCAATGATTTTTGCACGGTGAACCTGACAGATATCAATGTCGATATCGGGCATCTCGTTACGGTGCGGGTCCATGAATCGCTCGAAGAGCAGATCGTAGCGAATCGGATCGACGTCACACAAGCCGAGGCAGTATCCGACCAGCGTCCCGACTCCGCTGCCCCTGGCGCCGATGGGAATCTCGTTTTCATGAGCATACCTGCAGAAATCCCAGACGATTAAAAAGTAGCTGGAGAAGCCTTTCGATTCGATGACGTTTAGCTCCCTGTCGAGCCTGGCCGTTATCTCGTCGGTAATCTCGCCGTAGCGCTCTTTGGCGCCTTCGTAGCATAAGTCGGTAAGGTATCGCTCCGGCGTCAAATTATTCGGAGGTTCAAAACGAGGAGCGTGACGTGTTTTCAAATCAATCTCTACATTGCAGCGTTCGGCGATTGCCAAAGTATTGTCACATGCCTCGGCCGTCCCGGCAAAAAGCTTGCGCATTTCACCGGAACTCTTGAAATAAATATCTGATGGATAAATCATTCGGTCGGGGTCATCGAATTTCTTGCCGGTGCTTATTGCACAAAGACAATTATGGGCCTCATGATCTTCCCGTTCCAGAAAATGCACATCGTTCGTCGCCACCAGCCCAATGCCCATCTTCTTCGCCAGGTCAATCAATTCCTGCCGGACATTCGGATCGTCACCCTCGTGGCTTTGTATTTCGATGAAGAATCTTTCGGGCCCGAATATCTTGAGATAACTTTCCGCCGTAAGGCGTGCCGCTTTTTCATCGCCGTTGGCAATATCAGCCGCAACCTCGCCTTTTATACATGCCGAAGTGCAAATCAGGCCTTCGTTAAACTCGGCCAGGATTTCCTTATCGATTCTCGGGCGATAGTAAAAGCCCTCAAGAAAGCCGACGCTTGTCAATTTGAGCAGATTTTGATAACCAACATTGTTTTGGGCCAGAAGAATCAGATGGTATGCCGCATCGGAGATGCTGGTTTTCGTCCTGTCCAACCGGCTGCCAGGTGCAATATAAGCCTCGATGCCGAGCACCGGCTTGATGTGAGCGGCGAGAGCCTTTATATAAAACTCAACGGCACCGAACATATTGCCGTGGTCGGTAACCGCCACGGCCTCCATTTCGAGCTTCTTACAACACTTGAGCAGCTTATCGTATTTTATAGCTCCATCCAGCAGCGAATATTGACTATGCAAATGAAGATGTGTAAATCCTTTACCTGACATAATTTATACCATTCCTTCCTGAATCGCTTATCCTCCTCGGAATCCATTTCAAATCTGAAGATATTTTATCTGCAATCAAATAATTATTCAATATAAAGGACGCAGCCCAGGATGAAAAATAATTAATTATTCTGAAATCTGCATTCGTTACCTCAAAAAGCAGGTTTTTGATCGGCTTATTAAAAAAATTTGAAATCTTTTTAAAAATAAACTTGAACATTCTGCCGATTTATCTATAATATAACTATCTCGATTGATTAAGTCGAGATGATTTTACAAACGAAATATTGAGAAACAGAATAAAATGTTAGGATCTGAGAGACTTTCACATAAATGCAGATATGCCTTGAGGGCACTTTTTGAGCTAACTATGCGTGACAAGACCGAGCCTGTAAAAATACAGAATATCGCATCGGCTCAGGGAATACCGCCGCGTTTTCTTGAGGTAATCTTAGCCGAGCTAAAGCATGGAGGCTTCGTGGAATCACGTAGGGGAAGCGATGGAGGATATTTTCTGGCGCGCCCGGCTCACAATCTGACCGTCGGCGAGGTTCTTGCATTTATGCGAAAAGGGTCCTCTAACAGGAGTCGGCCGGGTAAAAGTAAGGCCGATCTATTTGGTGACTATGCGTTATCGGAAATGCTCAAGAAGGTAACCGATGCTATTTCAATGGTTTATGACCAGACCACTTTTGCCGACCTGGCTGAACGTGAACTGGCAATAAGAAATGAGCAGGTGCCTAATTACATAATATGAAATTTTTTTAAGACCATTACATACTAATCCGATAGGAATAGTTATTTAAGGATTAAGCGAGCGTGGAAACACATTATAGAAGCATAATCAAGGCATTAAGCTGGCGGGCATTCGCGACCATCATTACCTGTTTAGTGGCCTTAGGCCTTACAGGAAGTCTTGAACTTGCGGCACAAATCGGAATTATTGATACATCAGTAAAAATTGGAGTGTTTTATTTTCATGAACGTTTATGGAACAGGCTGGATTTCGGAAAGCAGAAACCACCTGAGTATGAGATTTAGGTTTTTAATAAAATGAAAGGAAATTTGAACAATGCTGAAAGAACTGGTAAAAGAAGATGTGGCTGAGCTGGTAACGGGGCTGAATTATGCCCAGAAAGTCAAGCGTTCGCTGGAGCTGATCGAGCTTGCCTATGAAGAGCACGGCAACCAATTAGTTGTTGCAAACAGCCTCGGCAAGGATTCGGTGGCTGTCTGGCACCTCGCCAAGAGAGTAAATCCTAAAATCCGCGGCTTTATCGTAACGACACGGTTCAAGCCGCCGGAGACCGTTGTATTCATGAACGAGCAGGTTGCACAATATCCGGAGTTGAAAGTTTTCCGGAATGATGAAGTGATACCGGACAAACTCCATGCTACCGAACCGGACCGCTGCTGTGATATTCTCAAAGTCGAACCGACAAGGCGAGCTATCGAGGAGATGAACGTCTCCTGCTGGGTGACCGGCCTTCGATGCACCGAGGGACGTACACGCAGTGATTTTAAGGAGGTCGAGCAGCGTGATCCCGGCCTGGTAAAACTCAATCCGATACTGATCTGGTACGAGCGCGAGGTATGGCAGTATCTGGCGTTAAATCATGTGCCGGTTAACCCGCTCTACGCCGAAGGATACAGGTCATTGGGCTGCGCGCCGTGCACGAAGATTTCCATCGGCGCCGATGAAAGGGCCGGCCGCTGGATCGGGACAAGCAAGTGCGGCGGCGAATGCGGCATTCATACCCGTCCATTGAAGTTATCAGCTCAGGCAAGGTAGAGATATGGCCGAACAAAAGCAATTTGAATCCGGCAAAGCGGTGGCTGGCAAACAGGTGCCGGCCAACCGATTACTTGGCGTATATCCACAAAAACAGGATGGATTGTTTATGCAGCGAATCAGGATTCCCGGAGGTAGAATAAGCTGGCCGCAATGGCGTAAGATTGCCGAGCTTGCAATCAAATATACACCGGGTGTACCACTGCACCTGACAACGAGGCAGGACATCGAGCTTCACAATGTCACTCACAAGTCGATCCCTGCCGTACATGAAGGTCTCGCCGAAGCGGCCTTGATGATATTCGGAGCCGGCGGAGATTCGGTCAGAAATGTGACCGTCTGTGCCGGCTGCGATTTATGTGAGGATGCTTTCGATTTACTGCCCCTGGCCCGGCTTGTCCAGTCGCACCTGGAGCAACAGCCCGTGATTTTCAATCTGGGGCGCAAGTTCAAGATAAGCTTTTCCGGCTGCGGACAAGCCTGTACCAGGCCGTGGGTAAGTGATCTGGGATTTATCGCACAGCCCGATGGGCTCTTTACCGTAATCGGCGCCGGCTCGCTCGGAGCAAAACCGGCCCTGGGCATCAGTTTTTATGAAGATTTCCCGGCCGGGGACATCCTGCCGTTCTGTGTTGTGGCGCTGGAATTCTTCGAACAATCGGGCGAGCGGCAAAACAGACACCGAGCGCGATTTCGTCACGTTAGAGAAAGGTTGGGCGACAAGGCTTTTCTTGCCGAACTCGACTATCGACTCAAACAAGCTAAAGCCCAGCAATCATGGCCCGACATCATTCCGGCAGCAACTCAGGGACATCTAAAATTATTGCAAAGATTGCAGCTACCCAACGGCAATATCAGCCCACGGGAAGCCCTCGACCTGGCCGACGCCGCCGAGCCCAAAAGGGTGGCGCTGCGAATTAATCTCGAACACGGAATTGAACTATACGGCTCAAAAGAATTCGAACTGCCGGACAGTCTTGCTCAGCTTGCGAATAATCCCATCATCATCGCTTGTCCCGGCTCGACAACGTGCCCGCGGGGATTGGCGAACTGCTGGCTTGCAGCGGACAGAATCAGGAAAAAGCTCACAAACCGCCAGACAAAACAACTGCAAATCTGCATCTCCGGCTGTCCCAACAACTGCGCGCAAAGTGCAGTGGCGGACATCGGCCTGGTAGGAATGACAAGAAAACTAAATGGAACACCAACTGAGCACTTCCGCTTGTTTACAGGTGGAGGCAACGGCAAAAATGAAAAGCTTGCCGAGTCGTCATCCATCATACCGGCACAGGATGTGGGTGATACAATCGAATATCTCTTGAAAAAGTTCGACTGACCCAATTCATTCACCAAGCTTCGCGGCAAAAAATTCCTTGTCAAGAATTCTTAAGCATGTTATAAGGTAGTCTGAAAAATTTGGATAGGCCAGGGGAGCGGATGGCTGGCTTTGGCCTGAAGCTGAGAAATGACCCTACGAACCTGCTCGGGATAATGCCCGCGAAGGAAGGCATAAAGAAGGAAAAAGGTAAAAGTTAAAAAGGCAAAAAGAATAAGCCGTAATGCGATTTTTTTACTTTTAACATTTTACTTTTTACTTATCGAGCACTCTTTTGCAGGGGTGCTTTTTGTTTTAGGTTGAAGAATGATATTTCAGATAGGCTGAGAGCTCATCACAAATGAAAGGGAACGAAATTGATAGAGATAGAAATTTCCAGGGCCATCACGCAGGAGTATAACCGCAAGCTCACCGAGCATCTTGAAAACGACGTTGTTATCGTCGGCGCCGGGCCGGCGGGCCTGACTGCGGGATACTACCTTGCCAAAGCCGGATACAAAACCGCCCTGCTCGAAAGAAAGCTCTCGATCGGCGGCGGAATCTGGGGCGGTGCCGCAGGCTATAACGTCGTCGTCACCCAGAGCCGCGAGATCCCGGATGAGTTCGAGATGACATCGAAGAAGCAGAAGGGCCTGTACATATACGACTCGATCGAATTCGCAACCGCCCTGGCGTTCAAGGCGAAGAAGGCGGGGCTGGAAATATTCAACCTTACCGAGGCCGAAGATGTCATCGTCAAATCCGATGCTGTCGAAGGCGTGGTCGTCAACCATTCAGCCATCACACTCGCAAAGCTGCACGTCGATCCATTCTGCATCGCTTCGAAATACGTTATCGATTCGACGGGCCATCCCGCCGAAGTGGTGAAAATGCTGCTAAAGAGAAAGCCGGACCTCCTGCCGCAGGGAATACAGGAGAGCTTCATGGACGTCGAGACCGCCGAGGCCGGCGTCGTCGACAAAACCGGCGAGATTTTCCCGGGCCTTTACGTTGCCGGCATGTCCGTCTGCGCCGTGTACGGCCTGCCGAGAATGGGGCCGATCTTCGGCGGAATGCTCGTATCCGGGAAAAAGGTCGCCGAGATGATCGATGAAAGATTGCAGTCTTCCAACACGTAAAGAGTGCCTTGCCATACTGGCGGAATATCACGTTCCGCCGCACATGGTAAACCACAGCCAAACCGTGGCCAAGCTGGCCGTCTTTTTGGCGCAAAGGCTCAATGAAAACGGCACGGCGGTCGATGTCACTCTCCTGGAAGGAGCCTGCCTGTTACACGATTTGTTGAGGGTCCATGACTTTAAAGAATCAGACTACGAACCTTTCGAGCGGAATCTTCCTAAAGAAGAAAAAGCAAAATGGCAACGGCTGCACGAAAAATACAAGACAATCCCCCACGAGCTTGCCGCTTATGAAATATTGAAGGAGAAATACCCGGCACTCGCTTTAACGATAAAGCGGCATAGGTACATGGCCCTGCTGGATGAAAAAGAGCGTCCTGATAGCTGGGAAGAAAAACTACTTTATTACGCCGACATGAGGGTGATGCACGATAAAATTGTGCCGTTAAAGCAGCGCCTCGCCGAAGGCCATAAAAGAAATATCCACATGCACGGCTCGGCCGCCCAGAGCAAAATAAACACCGCCAAAGTCGATCCGCTGATCTTTCAAATGGAAAAGGAAATTTTCGAGAAAATCGGCCTCGATCCGCTCGAAGTGACAGAGGAACGCATTGATTCATACTCAACGAGCGATAATCCGCCGCCATCGAGAAATAAATGCTGATTGCGCAAATGAAGATTCATAACCGTTTGGCCTGAAACAAGTTGCATTATGCTTCTTAACTCAGAGCTTTCTTCGATAAAAATTTCAGTTGAACAAGCCAAAAAAATAATGAAGTTCGAAAAAGTATATGGTATAGTAATTTGTTAAGTATATGGCAGTGCTCATTTGCAGTTGATATGGGAAATG
>Ga0307425_1000915_pt1 | contig 18321 bp, 21 predicted proteins | sample SalMarWE160330MG_FD_202152 | JGI IMG/M metagenome (GOLD analysis project Ga0307425, IMG submission 202152) | Salt marsh sediment microbial communities from the Plum Island Ecosystem LTER, Massachusetts, United States - WE1603-30 | ecosystem: Environmental > Aquatic > Marine > Intertidal zone >...
GCCTAATTTAGCGTCAGGCGATAACTGATTCTTAAATTTCTCTAACCTTTAATACATATATTACTTGCTTCTTTGAGAATCTTTATTTCACTATATTGTAAAGGGTAGAATTTTAACGGCCTCACACTTGACTTACCGTAAAAATTCCTCATTTAGCCATTATATAAATCCCTTAAAAAGAGACGATCCAGATTGAAAATAACAAGACAAATAACTAACCGCGAAAACAAATCATTAGACCAGTATTTCCAGGAAATCGGGAAATATGAACTGTTAAAACCGGAAGAAGAGATAGAACTAGCAATTAAAATTAAGAACGGGGATATGAATGCACAGAATAAGCTGATCAGTGCTAACCTAAGATTCGTTGTTTCAGTTGCAAAGATGTTTCAGAACCAGGGTCTTTCACTTGGTGATTTAATCAATGAAGGTAACATCGGATTAGTAAAAGCTGCTCAGCGATTTGATGAAACTCGGGGATTCAAGTTTATCTCTTATGCAGTATGGTGGATCAGGCAGGGTATTATGTCAGCAATTGCCGATCAGTCAAGAGTTGTAAGACTTCCGCTTAACCGTGTTGCAAATTTAACGCAGCTTGGAAGAGCTTACAGAGAATTAGAGCAGCAATTTGAACGAAAGCCCACAACAGAGGAGCTAGCAAAAATTCTCGATATCACGTCAGATGAGGTTGCTTACATTCTCCAGATATCAGGTCGTCAGGTGTCTGTCGACGCACCGATAAAAAACAGCGATGAGAACAAAACCACACTAATGGATCTCCTTCCAAACGAGGATCATCCGACTCCGGACAAAAACCTGATGAATGATTCTCTAAAAAATGAAGTAGCAAGTATTCTTTCTACTCTTGATAAAAGAGAAGCCGAAGTAATCAAGCTTTCTTTTGGAATAGGAACGGGGCAGAAAGCTACTTTAGAAGAAATTGGTGAAAGATTTAATCTTACCCGCGAACGAATAAGACAAATTAAAGAAAAAGCTTTGAGAAAATTGCGAACCTCAAAAAGAAGTGATAAATTAAAAGATTATTTGGGGTAATAAAGAAACAGTCACTCTCAGTTATTATTTAGTCTTTGCTGAATTAGTACACTTAATTAACACAACGACATCTGTCCTCACATTTCTTCATCTGATTAAAATTTACATTGAAATTATCAAAAATTAATGTGGACATACATTATCAGTTTCGTATATTGCACCTGTTAAAATAGCAATTGATAATTCAGCAGGTGCAAAAATGAAAACAAAAACTTACTCCAGGGAAATCAACCTCCCGGAGCTGAAGGAATTTGCAGCTACCTATCCACAGTTTGCCGGATTAGCAACAGGAGAAGGAAAGTTTCTATTTGATATTGTAATGAAACCCGAAACTTTTATCCAGGCAATGATTTTAACAGAATACGGAATGCCGGCGGTAACCAGTGTTGCTGAGCTGTGTTTTAATGAAGCAAAGAAAAGAAGAAATTTTAAGTTTACCAGCAGGGTAAAGCAATTTATAGGTGCGATGGTATCATCTTTAATGATCGCTAATGGATATCTTAAAACCGGAAGGAAGAAATCCATAATTCACCGTGCATATACACGTGGCGAGTTTTATGTTAAAAAGCAATAGCTTTTACAAAAGCAAGAAAATATTTGTATCTGCTCTACAAATTCAGGAAATTAGAAAGAAGTAGTAACGTCAGATAATTTCCGAATTCCTCACGCATTGACAGTATCTGTAATTTAGTTTCTGGAAAAAAACAAGATTTTAATATATTAGTACATTGCAATTTGAAAATACTCATTCTGTATTTTATTTCTACAATGTATTTTCGCATATTAATTTGTGATTGCTTACAAAACTATTCTTTTGGAAAATGAAGAAAATACGGTTACTACTTATTGAAGATAATCGTCTCCTGCGCGAAGGTCTTGCTGCCATGCTTAAAAAACAAAAGGATATGAATCTGGTAGTTACTGTTGGGAACGGCGAGAACATTATGAAGATAATGCGCAAACACAAACCCGATGTAATTCTTCTCGACCTCGGACTTCGCCAGCGTAGCAGCATGTATTTAGTTAAATTGGTTAAGAAAAATTTTCCTAATACCAAAATAATTATGATGGATCTTATTCCTTTGCAGGCAGATGTCCTTGAATTTGTACAGGCAGGCGTATCAGGATTTATATTAAAAGATGCAACGGTCAATGATTTCCTTAAAACTATCAGGTCTGTAGCAAAAGGTCTACAGATTTTACCGCCTAATTTAACCGGATCACTTTTTTCCCAGATCGTTGAGCACGCAATTAACAGATCAAGCCCCTCTGCTCTTATTGAATCAGTTCGGATGACCAAACGTGAACGGCAGGTAATTGAATTGATTGCGGACGGCCATACAAATAAAGAGATTGCTCAAAATCTTCATCTCTCTACATACACAGTCAAAAGTCATGTCCATAATATTCTTGAAAAACTTGCACTCAGTACGCGGGTTCAGATTGCCAAGTATTTACACGATTCAAGAAAAACGAAGTCAGCGCTGGATAACCTTTCCTTACTTGATGATTAGTATTTCTCACCCATAAGATGTAATCCCTTTTTCATCCCTTTGTTCTATTGATTTTATAGCCTGAATTATTGTAACCTGTATTGCAAACAAATAAGGAAAAATTCAATGAAAAATCTAATTCTATTCATACTGATATTAATTCCATTTTCATTATTAGCTCAAATTCAAGTGGAGGACAGAAAAACTTCAATGAATAATCAGACCGACGAATGGATGGTCAAAATAGCATCGGATTCAGAGATGCGTATTACAATGATGGATATGATGATCGGGAAAACAAAAAGTGATGCAACAGAAATGAAAAAGCTTGCAAATTCTATTTCAAACAGTCCCGAATTACGTCAAATGGTAATTGATACTAATCCCGAAAGAGCAGGCAGTGATGACCTTTACATCGAACCCCTTGGAATAGCCAGAGAGGATATTAAAGTTGGGAAAATGGATGGAGCTCAACCGGTACCTGATAAAAAATGATAAATGCTGGATGAGCATTCAAAGTCAATTTAAGAAATATATTATTGTCTCGTGAACCAGTTATGAAAAAAATCAGATTATTACTTATCGAAGATAACCGTCTCTTGCGTGATGGAATCCTTTCTATTCTTAAACCTCAAAAGGATATCGTAATAATAGCTGCATCCGGAGATGGCAAGGACACATTATTGAAGATTAAGCAGTTAAAACCGAATATAGTTCTTTTGGATTTAGGGCTGCGAAGTCAAAACAGTTTGCATGTTGTGGAAATAGTTAAGAAAGATTTCCCGGAAGCAAAAATTATTGTAATGGACCTGGCACCTGTACAAGCCGATATCCTACAGTATGTAAAAGCGGGTGCAAACGGTTTCATCCTTAAGGATGCATCACTTAATGATTTTTTAATCACGATACGAACAGTAGCTGAAGGCTCAACTGTTCTTCCGCCATTGTTAGTTGATTCCCTGTTTTCCCAGATTGTTGATCATGCGGTAAGAGAAGGTAAATCTAAATTGAACGAAGCAGTTAAGATGACTAAACGTGAACGCGAAGTTATTGGGTTACTTGGTGAAGGTATGAGCAACAAAGAGATAGGTCAAAAAATTCGCATATCCACTTATACTGTTAAAAGCCATATTCATAATATTATGGAAAAACTTGCTTTACATACACGTCTTGAGATTGCAAATTATTCTTATTCAAGTGATACCCTTAAAACGATTGCTAAAAGTATTTCGACAATTAATCATTAATTCACTATAATATGTTTTGTATTTAATTACCAGGAAGGAAACGTTATATGTACCAGATAAATAATAAAGGAAATTGGATCGGTCTTAAAAAAAGGATCAGGCTGGCATATCCAGCAATAACCGAAGCCGATTTATTATTAAACAATGGAGATGACTTTGATCTGTTGGCCAGGTTACAAAAAAAATTTTCAAAGACTAAAAAGGAAATTATTGTAATGATAGACAAAGTGTAACAGGTTTGTCTCCATTTAAATCTTAAATAATTATTTTTTTTGTAAAAAACACACAAAATTCTTTCAAAAGTTTATTATTAAGATTGTAATTCCCTTCAATCATTCCCACATATGTTCCGATTTATCACCCAAAAGGATTAATCCTTTTTCCATCCATTAGATTCATTTTTTACACCAGATACTTTTAATATCTTTTTATAGTGCTGATTAAGATAAGAACCAAAATGTTCTGTCTACCATAATAATTTTATTTATAAAATTAAAGGGAAGGATTCGTGTTAACATGAGGCGAAAGTTAGAAATTGGAATAGTTGATCTCGTTTCAAAAAAACCGAACAAGAAATTGTTTGCTCGTATTATGAATGCAAATTTTGCAAGTATAATGCCACAGGTTATTGGAGTTTGGTGTGAAGAAGAAGGACACAATGTTACTTATGTATGTTACACAGGCAAAGAAGATTTAGTTAATGAACTTCCGCAAAATGCAGATCTGGTTTTTATTGGTGCTTTCACTGAAGCAGCACAAACTGCTTATGCTTTAAGCAATTTACTTCGTTCACGGGGAGCAGTTACTGTTCTGGGAGGACCGCACGCTCGGTGCTACCCGGAAGATGCGATAAAATATTTTGATTATGTAGTTGGGTTAACTGATAAAAATATTATTCAGGAAATCCTGTACGACTGTACACCCCATCGTCCAGATGGATATTACCTCACAGCGAAAAATCAACCACTATTAATGCCGGGTGTCAAGGAACGATGGAAATTTATTGAACCAACTTTGAAAAAAGCTCCGTTTTTAAAAATTGTCCCTATGCTTGGAAGCCTTGGCTGCCCTTATACATGTAGTTTTTGTATTGATTCAACAGTTGCATATCAGCCTTTGGACTTTAATATAATGAAGGAAGACTTAAAGTTTCTACTCACTAAGTTTAAACGACCAGTCGTAGGATGGCACGATCCGAATTTTGGAGTACGGTTTAATGATTATATGAACGCAATTGAAGAAGCAATTCCCGAAGACAGCATAGATTTTATTAGCGAAAGCAGCTTATCAGTTTTAACTGAGCCTCACATTAAACGTATGAAACGTAATGGATTCAAAGTGATGCTGCCGGGAATAGAATCGTGGTTTGACCTTGGGAACAAATCAAATACAGGACGCAATACTGGGCTAGACAAGGTAAAACTTGTTTCAGAACAAATAAATATGATACTACGTTACATGCCTTATGTACAAACAAATTTCGTTTTAGGGCTTGACTGCGATAAGGGTGAGGAACCTTTTGAGCTTACAAAAAAATTTGTAGACTTAACCCCAGGTGCTTTTCCCGGTTATTCTCTGCTATCTGCATTCGGAAGGGCAGCACCAATCAATTTGGAATACCAGGAATTAAACAGGGTGATTCCATTTCCTTTTCACTTTATTAGTAACAATCATGCAATGAATGTGAAACCGATTAACTATTCCTGGCCTGAATTTTATTCACATATTATCGATCTCGGTGAACACACATTTTCCTGGAGTGCAATAATGAAGCGTTTGGTAGCTACAAAAGCATTTATACCGAGATGGATGAATGTTGTGCGTGCAATTTCAGAAGAAGGTTTCGGCAGAGTTTCATATAACAAAAAAATACTGGAACAACTTAATTCAGACACTAAATTCCGCGACTATTTTGAACAGGAAACAACCGAGCTTCCACAATTCTATATGAATCTTATAAAAGAAGAATTAGGTCCGTTATGGAACTGGCTTCCTGAAGGTGCAATTTTTCATGATCAGAACGCTTATCTAAACTCAGTTGAAAAACGAATTGCAGTTTAGGAGAATATTTTATTTAAGGAAAGAAAAATGAATATACTTTTAGTTTACCCGATGTATCCTGATACTTTCTGGAGTTTCAAGCACGCTCTGAAATTCGTATCAAAGAAAGCAAGCTTCCCACCTTTAGGATTACTGACTGTCGCTGCAATGCTGCCGGAAGATTGGGATAAAAAATTAATTGATATGAATGCAACTAAGTTAGAAAATGAAGATATACTTAAAGCTGACTATGTTTTCATCAGTGCCATGTCGGTTCAAAGCGAATCTGCAAATGAAGTAATTCAAAGGTGTAAGAATTTAAACACAAAAACTGTAGCCGGCGGGCCTTTATTTACAAGTAATTCAGAGAATTACGAAAACGTCGATCATCTGGTTCTTAATGAAGCTGAAATTACCCTACCACAGTTTTTAAATGACCTGGAAAAAGGAATTCCAAAACACAAATACTCTTCGGATGAATGGGCTGATATTACAACCACTCCATTGCCTCGATGGGATATTGTTCCGATAAAAAATTACACATCAATGAATCTCCAATACTCACGTGGCTGTCCTTTCGATTGTGACTTTTGTGATATCACCGTTCTTTATGGAAGAAAACCGCGCACAAAAACCAAGGAACAGGTTATAAATGAATTGGATGTACTATACTTTACCGGCTGGCGCGGACCTGTATTTTTTGTTGATGATAATTTCATCGGCAATAAAGGAAAACTGAAAAGAGAAATTCTTCCTGCTATTGTTGAGTGGATGGAGGAAAAGAAAAATCCTTTTTACCTGAATACAGAAGCATCAATTAATCTTGCTGATGATGAAGAACTTATGCAGCTTATGGTTAAGGCAGGATTTGAGGCTGTATTTATCGGGATCGAAACTCCAAACGATGAAAGCCTGATTGAGTGCAATAAACCCCAGAACAGGAACCGTGATTTAATATCAAGCATAAAGAAAATACAGCAATTCGGACTTGAAGTTCAGGGGGGATTTATTGTCGGATTTGATAATGACCCGCCATCAATTTTTGAAAAGCTGACAAACTTCATACAGGAAAGCGGGATAGTAACCGCAATGGTTGGTTTATTAAATGCACCGAGAGGAACAAAGCTTCAAAAAAGATTAGAGGACGAAGGAAGAATGCTGAAAGATTTTACAGGCAACAACACTGACTTTTCAATCAATTTCATCCCGCGGATGGATACAAATGCTCTGCTCGATGGATATCAGAAAATCCTGAATAAAATTTACTCGCCAAAATATTTTTATGAACGAGTTATGCGGTTTATGAAAACGTTTGAACCGAAGAAGAAAAAAGTATTTCATCTTAATCCGAATTATATTCTTGCTCTATTCAGGTCAATTATTAAACTGGGCGTTATCGGTGAGGAAAGAATATATTACTGGAAATTATTCTTCTGGTCTCTTTTCAGAAAACCACAACTGTTTTCTTTAGCAATCCTGTTTACGATTTATGGTTTTCATTTCAAGAAAATATCCGGTGGGTTAAATTAAGTTCATCATATTGATATATACGATTGCTATTTGTTTTTTCGTAATGATGCTGTTTTTATAAAAAGATATATGTAAAAAAAATTAGATTGTTCATAAGTATTTGGAAAACATGATATACCGGGTAGAGACTAATCTTCAAAAGTATTCCACTCTACAATCATAGATACTTATCACAACAGTAGTGCATAGATGATAATGCATATATGAATGCGAAAATCACTCTTACAATTGAAAAAGGGTTTAAGAAAATAGCCAAACAAGGAGGCACTTAAGTGGAAGAACAAAATGTAATAGTTGGGGAATTTGAAGATGAGTTGTACGCTGAAATTGCCAGAAGAGATCTTGAAGCCGCAGGAATTAACGCAAACATACTCAAAGGCAACGGAAGTGTGTTTATACTATTCTCGGAAAAGGATAAAGCAGTACGGCTTGTAATCCCAGGTACACAAATAGAAAAAGCAAAACAAATACTGGCAAGAAAATTTTATTAATTAAGTAAGTTTCCATTGAGATGAAAAGTCGTTTTATAAATATCATATCCCTAATTCTTTTATTTACAGTATTGAATGATGCTTCACTAAATAAAGAAAAAACTCCTGTATTATCGAATTCATACTTCCCTGTTAATAACAGTATAGAATTGATTTATAACTCCTCATTTGGTGAATGTATTACAACTTATACTCAGGATGGTGGATTAACTATCAGTTCGAGTGAAGCTGATGATTTTGAGTATAGACAAGCTATGAGTATAAAAGAAGATGGCATTTATGTAATAGAAACATACCAGTTTATAAAAATATTTTTATTCATTAATAAAGAAGCAACGTCCACGTATGGAAAACCGTTGTTACGATTTCCCCTCCCTCTATTACCAGGTCTGGAGTGGGAATGCGAAGGAGATGAATATTCAGACGGTGATACGAGTGAAGTAAAGGTTACCGGTAAAGTTATTGGTAAGGAGTTTGTTAAGACGGATGCCGGAAGTTTCGAAACAATCAGGATAGAATCTCTGGTTGAAGGCTCTTCCGATCTTAAAAACAGAGTAACCGAATGGTATGCAGAAGGGGTTGGACTAATAAAAATAAAAGCAATTATTGAAGGCGGTGGAATAATGGGATTTGCGAGGGATATTCTGGGATATGGAACAATTGAATTTGAATTGAAAGAAATTAGAAATCAATAAACTAAAGCAAAATTTTAATCCGCGAATAACTTAACCCCTGATCAACTGATAAATAAACTAACCTAAATGATGTAGTCCACTTTTCATCCTTTTGCCGTATTGTGCAAAATGATATTTCTATATATCATCATATAAGGATATTACCATCAATTAAGTAATAAAGAGAAGATTAGAGTAGTAATCTAGCTATTCCAAAATGGACAGAGCAGGTAATTTTTAATTGTTAAAGAAATGAATTAAATGCCGAAAATAGTTTTACAGAAGTCCTCTATTGAAAACAAGCAGGCCGAAATCATCATGGAAGAATCTCCGGAAATTGTTCCCGATTCAATTTTTAAAAAATTCTTTTTAGAAGTAGCCTCGCTTGCAATTTTTACTTTACGCTTTTTCAAAGAAGTAATTAAACCGCCGTATGAGTTTAATGAACTGATGAAACAATCCTTTCTGATTGGCTACAAATCCCTTCCTTTGGTAGCTATTACAGGATTTATAATTGGACTTGTGTTAACTATTCAATCAAGACCTACTCTGGCAAAGTTTGGATCTGAATCGTTGTTACCTGCTATGGTAGCCGTTTCAATTATACGAGAAATAGGACCTGTAATAACTGCGCTGATCTTTGCCGGAAAAGTCGGATCAGGTATTGGAGCCGAGCTGGGATCAATGAATGTTACCGAACAAATTGATGCGATGCAGGTTTCGGATAATAACCCATTCAAATATCTTGTTGTCACAAGAATCCTTTCTGCAACACTCATGCTCCCATTATTAGTAATTCTTGCTGATGGTGTTGGTTTAATAGGATCATTTGTCGGTGTTAACATAAAAGGAGATGTAAGTATTTATTTGTTTTTTTCTCAGATATTTCAAAGTCTCGAATTTAGTGATCTGTTCCCTGCGGTTATCAAAACTTTTTTCTTCGGCTTTGCAATCGGGCTTATCGGAACTTATAAAGGATATTATTCAAATAAAGGTACCGAGGGTGTCGGGAAAGCGGCAAACTCAGCTGTAGTGTTGGGATCACTGATGGTTTTTATAATAGATATGATAGCGGTGCAAATTACCAGTGTGCTTCAAAACTAAATTGAATAGTTAGAAAAATGACAGAGAATGCAATTGATATAGAAGTTAAAAACGAAACTGAATATAAGAAACACGGTAATGTCGTAATTAAGATGGAACATCTTAAAAAGTCATTTGGAAATAATCACGTGCTGCGGGATATAAATCTGGAGATTAATAAAGGAGAAAACCTTGCAATACTCGGACAATCCGGAACCGGTAAATCAGTGCTTATTAAATGTATTGTTGGATTAGTTGAGATTGATGATGGTAAGCTTTTTATTCTTGGCAAGAATATATCTGAGCTGAATGATAAAGAACTGATTGAGACACAAAAAAAAATAGGTTTCCTTTTTCAAAGCGGTGCTCTCTATGATTCAATGACAGTCAGAGAAAATCTTGAATTCCCGCTCAGAAAACAGTTGCGTTTAATACCGAAGGATAAATTAGATTCAATGGTCAAAGAAGCATTGCACGATGTAGGGCTTGATAAAGCAATAGATAAAACACCCTCAGAGCTTTCCGGCGGTATGCGTAAGCGGTTAGGTTTAGCCAGAACTTTGATTTTAAAACCCGAGATAATGCTTTACGATGAACCTACAACCGGGTTGGATCCTATAACTTCAAAGGAAATAAGTAATCTAATTCTTGAAGTACAGAGAAAATATGATACAACTTCCATTATTATTACTCATGATATTGAATGTACCAAGCTAACAGCTGATAGAATTATTGTAATAAAAGATGGAATCTGTGCTGCAGAAGGAACATTTAACGACCTTGAGAAATCCACAGACCCATGGGTAAGATCATTTTTTGAATAGTACGGAAGACAATTAAACAGGAGTAGATCAAATGAAAAAAAAGATAAATCATAAAGTCAGACTAGGAATATTTATTTCGCTTGGAATAGCTGTGTTCATTTTTGCAATCTACTTTATTGGTGAGAAGCAGCAATTATTCAGAAGCACCTTTCGTCTTAGTGGAGTATTTAAAGATGTAGCGGGACTTCAGGTTGGTAACAATGTAAGGTTATCAGGTATAAATGTTGGGACAATAGATAATATCACTATAATCAGTGATACCTCCGTGAGAGTAGTATTATTTGTTGATGAAAACACCAGGCAGTTTATTAAGAAGGATGCAGTTGCTAGTATTGGCTCGGAAGGGCTTATGGGCAATAAGGTTTTAGTTCTTAGTCCCGGAACAGGCGGGAAAAAGATTATTGAAAATGACGATGTTATAGCAACATCTCAACCAATTGATATAGACGACATTATGAAATCCTTAAAAACTACCATTGATAATACAGCTAACATCACAGGTAATTTGGCTAAGATTTCAACCAGTGTAGAATCGGGAAAAGGAACTATTGGAGGGTTAATGATGGATAAAGTGTGGAGACGGGATATTGAATCTACTATTATTAATTTAAAAGAAGGTTCAGATGGATTTAAAGTAGTTATGGATAAAGCAGGTGAGTTAGACAGTATTCTAATTGCCATAAAATCTACAATCCGTTATACATCCAATATCACCTCTGATTTAGCGACAATTACTAACAGCTTACAATCAGGAGAAGGAACAATAGGTAGGCTGTTAATGAATACATCAGCAGCAGAAAATTTTGATTCTACTATGTTCTATATGAAAGAAAGTTCTACTGCGCTTAAACTACTTTTAGAGAAAGCACAAGGCAGCTGGCTACTGGGAGGTTTTTAATTAAGAATTAAACATAGAACTATTAAGTAGAAAATATTAACATCTGCGAAGCGCCCATCCGAATAAGTACTAAGTAAACTAACCTAAAAGATGTAGTCCCTTTTTCATCCTTTCGCTCGATTGCGCTGCCGCATAGCTTTTCATAGATTCATATAGTATTGAAACATTAAAATTTAAAGGTTAATCATCATGTTATACACAATCGCAGTTGTTCTAGTAATTTTGTGGGTACTTGGATTGCTCACCTCCTACACTATGGGAGGCATTATTCACCTTCTTTTGGTCATTGCAATTATAATGATCTTAGTTAATTTAATTCGTGGACGTCGTGCAATCTGAAAATCTTCAAGGGCTAAAAAATATTTAGCAAGCTGAAATCATAATTGAGAGTAAACTTTAAATTTTTCCAGCGTTTTTTAATTAGAGCCGAAAGAATAGTCACATAAATTTATGACAGAGCAAATTAATTCTTCTCGTGGGATGCGTATACTCATTAGTGTTGCAGCACTTGTAATAATCATTGCAGGAGTTAATCTAGCGCAGTCTGTTGTAGTCCTGTTCCTTGTCTCTTTTTTCCTTGCACTGCTTGGAACCCCGCCAGTACTCTGGTTGAAGGGAAAACATATTCCATCTGGAGTCGCAGTTTTAATTGTTATGGCTGGTATGGTTGTTATTCTCCTTCTTATTGGCGTACAGATCGGTGCTTCCTTTAGCAGCTTTTCAGATAACCTGCCATTATTACAATCACAAATTCGGGAACAAGTAGTGGGACTTATTGTAATTTTGAAAAGCAAGGGCATTGTTGTCCAGGAGAATTTTTTCCTTGAATATGTTAATCCAGAAGCAATAATGAAACTTACTGCAGATTTATTAACGGGATTGAGTTCTGTCCTCTCCGATCTTGTTTTAATTCTGCTAACTGTAACATTTATCTTGCTTGAAGTTTCAAGCTTTCCTAAGAAACTTCGTGTTGTACTTGGCGAACCAGAACTAAAATTTCCTAAGTTCAAAAAGTTCGCTAATGATATGAAGCATTATATGATATTTAAAACTATAATTAGTTTAGCTACAGGCATTTTAATAGCGTTTTGGTTGTACATTCTTGGTGTTGATTACCCAATACTTTGGGGTTTCCTGGCTTTTCTACTCAACTACATTCCTAATATAGGATCTATTATTGCTGCCATTCCAGCAGTAATTTTAGCTGTTATTCAGTTGGGATTTGGAAGCGCAGTGCTTGTGGCAGTCGGATATTTTGCGGTCAATTTTGTTATAGGTAATATTATTGAACCACGTCTGATGGGCAGGAAACTTAGGCTCTCTACGTTAGTCGTCTTTCTCTCGCTTATTTTTTGGGGAGGCTTGCTTGGATTGGTAGGGGCAATTCTTTCTATACCATTGACGATGACATTGAAATTTGCATTTGAAAGCAATGAGAGAACAAAGTGGATCGCTGTGCTGCTTGGATCAGAAAAGATGGATGAGTCACGAAACTGAATGAGGAGATATAAGGATATAAGACAGTTTAAAAAAGTGAGGAATAAAATGACCTAAAAGGCTTAATCCTTTTTTCATCCCTTCGTCCGATTGATATTGCTACTTGAATCATTGTATTCTTTAGTGCAAATAAATAAAAACATATCGAATAGAAATTTTATTATAAATGTAAAGGAAAAACACATGAAAAAAATTACTTCATTCAATTGGGTGTTTACTGTATTGCTGATTCTTTCAGTTGTAGCATATTTTGGTTGTGAGAAGAAATCAGAGGAAAGCAGCAATAAGGATAATGCAAAAATAGAAACACCGGATATTACTGGTAAATGGACCGGCATATTTGATGGAAAGACAACAGTTCTGGACATAACCGAACAGACTGACAGCACCTTCTCCGGGAAAATAAACATCAGTTACAGGCAGGCAATTAATCAGGAAGTAAAGGGCACTTTCAGCCCTACAACCCTTAAAATGTCAATGACAGATCAATTGCATAGCCGTTTTCAGGGAGAATACAGCGGAAGTTTATCAAAAGATTCTGAAAACTTTTCTGGAACTTTTGCGTTGAATCTTGACGGTTCAAAATATTCATTTAACCTAAACAAAAACAAAGGAAGCTAACGATGAAAAAACTAATTTTATTACTTGTCATTCCCCTAATGATGTTGGTAACATCCTGTAACTCAGAGAATGACCCGATTACTCCCACTCCTACGGGCGGTATATATCTAACATCAATCCCAGCCGGCGCGGCGATATGGATAGATGGTTCGAACACTTACAACATAACGCCAGACACTACTGTTAATGTTAATGAAGGCGTGCGAAGTGTAACACTAAAGTTGCAAGATTTTAATGATACCACTTTCACCATAAGTATAACCGGGGGGCAGACAAGTGTAGTCACAAATATCGTGCTCATCTCAAATATCAGCACTACATTGTATAATCCTGTGAGAATTTATGAGACATATGGCACATCGATATCAGAGCCAAGCGGACTAGATCTTTCAAGCGGAATGGCTTATGCGGTTTCTTCTCCGGAAGCTAACCTTGTCGATATTTATTTTTATAGTGATGCCGCAGGATTCTCATATTTAATTCAGAGCGCTGATCTTTATCCAGGGCTTATTAGGAGAACGGACTTCTTCGTAAGTTCCAACACCAATCTTTTTGATGAGGTGGATTCACCTTTGAGAACTAATGCCTGGACAAACAAAATTAACGACACAGAAAATCATTATGTATTTCTTTATGATCATGATGGTCATTACTCAAAGATGAAAATAGTTAACAGGGGTGGTGGTGGTGGTCCGGGAGATCCTTCCTGGGTTGATATTCAATGGTACTATAATGATATAACTCTGGATAAGCGGTTTTAATTTTTAAGTATTCAGGGCGGTAGCCATTACAATTTCTTTAGTGTTCCTCGTCTTATGATGGGGAACATTTATTTTAAAGTAATACGACTTTCAGGAAAGTAAGATTCTTTTTTAATCAAGGAACAATGCTCTATCCAACAAAACCATAAATCAAAATTGAGAACATTAACGAGACAATATTCAACCAATAATTCAAACCAAGGAGTTAATCCCCTTTTCATCCCTTTGGTCTATTTATTCGTAACCGATAATTAAATAGCTTCAATTAGGTTAGTTGAGGTATTAATGCTTTTAATAAAGTTTTGAATAAAAGATACCTGCAACTAATAAGTGGTTGTAAAAGAATTAATCAATTTCTGAAAGGAGCTACAATGAAAGTGCTAATAACCTTAGGATCTTTCTTGCTGATGTTTATGTTGGCTATCCCGGTAAGTGCGAATGGGAAAGACGATCTTAAACAATATTTTAGCAAGGCAGCAGACAAAGTGAAGACAACAGAAAATGCAGACGAGAAACGTGAAATTCTCAACGAATCATTTAATAATATGTCAAAAGCCCTGGACAAGGTTTTAAGTTCCGGCTTGATTTCGGAAAGTGATCGTGTCGGAATTGAGAAGTACAAAGCTACTCTGCAAGAGAAACAAAATGAGCTTGAAGGCAGCAATGGCTATGAGCGCGTGCAGGATAGGCAACTTAATTCTTTCGCTAATTACGTTGTGCAGGATATGGAGCAGGCAGACAGTACCATAACCATAAGTGTTATTGCATTGCTTTTAATTATTATCATTGTGATACTGTTAGTATAATAATTTTCTATGTGCCGTCATTCTGAACTTTGATTTGAGAAAACTTATTAGCTGCTCTTTCACGAGCCACGTATGCTCGATAATTTTCGTATGCTTTGGTTCTACATTGCTCGTTATTTTTCTAATCTCGTGTAGTGCAGGCGTACCCGTTCAACAGGAGTCCCGGAGAGTTGAGAATGATACGGTTGTGGTACGATACTCAATCTTATTTATAATCCACGGTGATGGCGACTATCTTTATCACGACACATCCGGGAATCAACGCATTGCAGATGAGGAAGTTCTTGAAAGGGCAAAAAGAGTTGCCGAGGAAAATCTATCAGCTGAGGTATTCATATTCCATCAAAAACCCAGAAGTCATTTTCTACTCTTTTTCCCTCTTCGTGATGGAGAATTCTATTATTACCAAAACGGACAACTCATAGCAAATGAATTGTATTGGCGTGATCAGGATCTATCAAATTTTGATATTGAAGTGGAGTTCTATAACCAATTCCGTGCTGAGAGTAAACCCGATAGAGTGAAAATGTTCCTTTACTTTGGTCACGAAATTCCAGAGTTTGGCGGTGTTGGCTACGATGCATCGTATCCGGACCGGACCTTTACTGTTCATGATCTTGCAAACGGAATGAAAGCCTTCACAAGCGACTCAACAAAATTTGATCTTTTGGTACTTTCAACTTGCTATGGTGGTACACCTTACACTATCAGTATGCTTGGACCTTATGCCCGGACCATAATTGCTTCTCCTGACAATCTTCATTTATCATACTTTGATCTCAATTATCTGGAAAACCTGAACCTCGGTTTGCAGGATGGTGATGTACCAGCTTTTGCAAATAGATTTGCTCACCAATCGTTTGAGCGGCTGACAGGGTATATCCAAACTGCAGTAAGTGTTACCGTGTACGATGTTGACAGCGTTCAGGAATACTTGGAGTCAGTCTCCACCACTTATGAGAACACATTGGACACTTTAAATGAAAAGACACAGGCATTCCTGGCAACAATCGAACACTGTGATTGTGCGGATATTCCTGCGTACGTACTACCAACGATGAACAACGGAGTAAATGTATTTTACAGACCAGCATTATTCGGGAGATCAAAAAACAAACTGAACCATTCAGGATGGGAATGTTGGAAAAATTAGGGCTAATGCTTTGTAGCTTTTCAAAAAACTTAAAAAGTTAATAATGAGATAAGTTGTCTTATTATAGCTAATAAATGAGTAGAAAAACATACGCCCCATATAAAATATCAACTTATAATCTGAATAAACTCTTTTTATTTGTTATTCCCCCAAAAGATGTAGTTCCTTTTTCATCCCTTTGGTCTATTGCTGAGCCATAAGTTTCTTCATATCATTGCTATGCATCATAGTTCTCTCCCTCCCAGCTGTAAACTTCATTTTCAATAATTTACAGCTGGGAATTTTTTTTGAAACAGTAGCAATTAAATGAAAGAGATTTAGCTATATAAAAAATGAAATGGTGTAACATCAATTTTTCAATTCTAATGCTATTTATATCTCATCTTGAATAATAACCGATAAAATCACCTAAAAGGTTTAATCCTTTTTTCATCCCTTCGCCCGATTGATTCAACTCACATCCTTAGCTAGCTTTATCAGAGAAGTAGAATCAATTGAGAAATTGGAAAATTAAATGAAAGGAATTTATTATGTCAAGTGTTAAAGGTTTTCTTATCGGTTTTTTAGCTGGTGGTACTGTCGGGGCAATAGTTGCATTATTAACTACTCCCAAAAGCGGTAGAGAACTCATAGGAGATATAAAACAAAAGTCCGGGGAATATTTAGATGAAGCTGATAAATATATTGAAGAGACGAAAAAGAAAGCCGGTGAACTGTTCAATGAAGGCAAAAGAAAATACACGATGATTTTGAATGATGTAAAATCAAAACCTGAAGAGATTCTAAAAGATTCTGAAAAAGTCTATAACGATGCAAAAGTGAAAACAAAAGAAGTCCTAAATTCTGGGAAGGAAAAAATTAAATCAGAAACTGAAAGATTGAAATCTTCAGTAGAAGCCGGGATAGAGACGTATAAAAAAGAAGCTAAAAATTAATAGTTTATCAAAATGGACACAATAGAAATTTTAACCGTTATATTACTAATATCAGCATCAGCTCTTAGTCTTGCACTGATTTACTTTGTATATAAGTTTGTTAAATCAGTGCGTTCCATTGGTACCGCCATAAAGGCACTATCAGACAAACTTACCCCGATTTTAAAATCAACTTTTGTTTTCTTAGAAAAACTAACTCGTATTACTGATGAAGTTGAATCTCAGCTTCAAATATCTAAATCAGTAGTTAGCGACATCAGAGATCACACTGATAAAATTTTGAATGTAGAAACTAAAATTCGAAATGGTATTTCAGACGCTGCAGTTCCTTTGCTAAATAATTTTCGAGCAATACGTAAAGGCATTGGCTCATTCTGGAAGACCTTAAAAAGTAAATAGAAGAAATAATTTAGATGAATAAAAAGAAAGATTAAAATGAGGTTGTTTAATAAAGCAAGGAATCCCAATCAAAATAAAAAAGGAGTTATATTATGCGTTATTTTTTTGTATTAATCGCAGCGGTTTTTTTGTGGAGTGTTTCAAGCACTTCGAATGCACAAGTAAGTGTTAATTTTAATCTGGATAGTCAACCAGCTTGGGGTCCAACTGGTTATGACTATGTTGAATATTATTACTTGCCTGATATCGAAACCTATTACGATGTCCCCCAGCATCGTTATTACTTTAATAACAGGGGGCAGTGGCTTTACAGCTCAACTTTGCCATCGCGATATAGAAATTATAACTTTTATAATTCTTATAAAGTAGTAGTAAATGAACGTGAACCGTGGCTAAATGACAAAATCTATAGAGCTAAATATTCATCATATAAGGGTCGTCACGATCAGCAAGTAATAAGGGATAGCAAGGATTCAAAATACTTTCAGAACAAATATCATTCCCAGCATCAAAATTGGCTTAAGCAGCAAAACCATGATAACGGTAAGCACAAAGGATGGTATAAAGAAAATGAAAGTAAGGGTAATCAGCAAAATAGCAAGGATAAAAAATAATCGGGATTTATAAAGACCGAGGAAAAATGTACGGTGATAAATGGATACAAAAAAAATATTCTTATTTGACAAATTAAGGAAGGATTAAAACCATGAATGCTAAAACAATAGGTATCATCATTATGGTAATTGGTTTGGTGATGACTCTGTATACCGGATTTAATTATGTAACAAGAGAAAAAGTGGCGGATATTGGGGGCAT
>Ga0307425_1000917_pt1 | contig 18308 bp, 17 predicted proteins | sample SalMarWE160330MG_FD_202152 | JGI IMG/M metagenome (GOLD analysis project Ga0307425, IMG submission 202152) | Salt marsh sediment microbial communities from the Plum Island Ecosystem LTER, Massachusetts, United States - WE1603-30 | ecosystem: Environmental > Aquatic > Marine > Intertidal zone >...
GGGCTACAACCATAGTATGGCCCGTTTTCATTTTGAATTCTTCTGACACCCTCTAAAGAATTCATCAAGTTGTCCCATTTGATTTCGCTGATTTCTGACCATTCTCTTCCCCTGCGAAGGATAGGATTTACCTTTAGCTTTTCTCCAGCATAGATCACAGAACGCTGTATGTTGTTCACCCTCTTTAACTCTGAAACGCTCATCTGGTGCAGGCGGGCAATCCTGGCGAGATAGTCACCCGTTTTGACGGTGTAAATATCTGGAGGTACGGGCTGTTTCACCATTAGATGCAACTCCTGGCCCGGATAGATTCGGTTCGTGGTTAGACCATTTAGTCTTTTGAGTTCCCTGACTGACATCCCATAGGCACGGGCAATTTCCCACAGGGCATCCCCCCGCTCCACTATATGAATATTGACAGGTGTCGTCTTAAGCCGCAATTTCTGGCCAACAAAGATTTTGCTCCCTTCAATATCATTGAGTTCTACCAGTTCAGGCAGCTTGATGCGGTATTTGAGGGTAATGGAGGATAGGGTCTCCCCTGGCCGAACCACGTAAATTGCCTCATCTAACGACGATGGACGAAGCTGCAACCGTTGTCCTGGATAAATACGGTCGCCCTCCAGGTGGTTTAATTGTCTGAGGAAGCTAAGACCCACATCGAAACGCCGGGCAATTGTGGATAAATTGTCTCCCTTTTTGACGACGTACTCAAAGGGTTCGTCCGCGGCTTCCTCTTTTTCGGAGGGTCTGGCGAGTTTGAGCTTTTGTCCCGGGTAAATCCGGTCCCTGTAAATATGGTTTAAACGGCGAAGTGTGGATATGGAAACACCACATTGGGCAGCAATTTCAGAGAGGGTATCACCACTTCTCACCACATAGTACAGAGACGAGCCATGGGGCCACAGTTTAAGACGCTGTCCCTCGAAGATCTTGTCCCCACGAAGTCTGTTCCACCGGCGTAATTGTCCCACCGAGACCTTATAAGTCAAGGCTATCTCGCCCAGGGTGTCCCCGCGTTTTACAATATAAATCACGGGACTGTCTGTTTTCCCTGCGTAGCTGTTACCCGGATTGCACAACAGCAGGGACAGGGCCAGTACACTCTGAAAACAGATAAGAAACAGAAGGTATTTGAAGGCCGGAAAACTGTCTTGGTGATGAAAAGAAATACCTGAGAACATGCGTTTAATCATGATAAATTATGTCAAACATAGAAAATCTGTTGTTCTTATCCGAGCACATGTGAATCATGGCATAATGCCTCAATAGCGAAACACAGCAGCTAAAGGGGCATCATCTGGTACATGATTCGGTTCAACAGCATAGACAGCTCCTCCCTGCATGTAGGTCTGGATTGCCGCAAAATCGAGCAGATCAGCATCACCTGTTTGAGGTTCGTGGTTCAACCGGACCCTGTCTTTGGCCGTATCAAAGTTTCCCCACCGTTGAAGGCCTACGGCAACGAACAATAAATCTACGCGCCCATGGTAGGCGGCCGGGACTATTTTTCTAACGTCGGTGGATGTTTTCTCCGTGCCTGCAAATTTTCTGTATTTTTCGAATGCATCCCTTTCTGCCTTATTGAATAAAGGCGCTACGATAGCCCATGCCTGCGCATGCAGATCCTCTGCGCTTAGTTCCTCAGGGTTCCCCGTGACACCATCGTCCACCAGGTGAGGATAGGTATTTGCCTCTCTGTAAATGGGAAATAGGTACTCAACACCGGCCAATACTAAAGGTGACTGTTCATCCTTGAGTAATTGCTGCAAACCCTTATCAATTTGCCGAAAATATCCCAGAATCCTATCTTTGGCATTGTCAGTCCCTTCACCGTGGCCGTGCAAAATGGCCCCACGGCCGCCGCCGGCTCCCGGGCTTCCGGTGTGCAACTGAAGCTGCTTTTCACGTTCGTCATATCCCACTGCTTCAGCAAGACTATTGGGAACTCCTTCAAGATCAATCTCAACAACAGTGTAATGTGACCCCTGAAAGAGTCTCACCTGATTTTGGCTGAGGGCCAGGAGATAAAACTGCTTGTCGCCGCTGAGTAGGGAAAGAAGAGGCTTGACGTGAAAACGATCGGTAATAACCACTAATTCCTCAAATCTATGCGGAAAACGCAGGTATTGAAACATCTCCTGACAGAGAAATAGCGCTAACCCGTCAATCTGCTGCTTCCAGAAAGAAGCGTCTTTCAAAAGCCTTTGGGCCGGTTCCAGGAAATCGTTCACCTGTGGGGGACGAAGGCCACTTTGAAGCAAGCTTTCCTCAGCCTCCCGGAGTAGATTTTTGAATCTGATCTGATCTTGCTGGCTTTCTGCCACTCCCCTGTGGGTTGGCATAAATACCGATACACAAGGTCCCTCGTGACTACTCATCAGCTTTTCGATATCAGCTTTGCGCAATACATTCATAGGGTTCCTCCTTTACTCAAATGGATTTATCCCATTGGTGGGGATTGTACCGAACCTGTTTCCTGACTCGTCCATATTTCAGCCCTTATCAAAATTCAGAGGACGCACTTCAATTTGTGAACATTTTGACTAAGAAAATATTCATGTGGGTCTAATTAGTGTATGCCTGTCTTGCTTGAATCGAGTTTCCTGATGTTTTTAGCCTCAGGGCCACCGATAGTCTCCGTAACGTCAAAGCTCACGCGATCTCCCCCATTGACCTTTTTGTAACCATCCATCTGAATGGACGATCGGTAAAAGTATGACTCTCTGCCATCGTCCTGAGTGATAAAACCAAAACCTTTCTGTTCGCTGTAGCTTTTTACAATTCCTTCCACCAATGTGTAAACCTCCTTCCAATTAGAATAAAAAATCCAGGCCCAGTCTCCGGCTCATAAGGCCTGGCACTGAAAATATGTGTCACTGAGGGCTCTCCCTGGAAATAATAATTTTCTGGCCCGGCCGAATCACCTGGTCTGGGGTTATATGATTGACACGGCACAGTTCATCTACTGAGACGCCGTATTCCCGGGAAATAGTGTAAAGACTATCGCCCGGGCAGACTTCGTAGTAATGCCCTTTGGCCTCGGAAGGCAGCTTCTCCCGTATACCCCTTGTAGCACCCTCCTTAGCGGCAGCAAGGCCAATTCTTTGCTGAAGCAGGGCGATCTCTTGGGTCAGTTTTTCCAACTGTTCTCTCGTAGATTTTGCGGATCCATCGAGTCTTGAAACCTGCTCGGAAAGCCCTCTTTGCAGCTTTTCAAGAAGCGCAATTCGATTCTCCATTCTTTCTAATTCTTGCTGTCTTTTTCCGAGCTGCACAATGCTGTCCCAAATTGTGCTTAAACCCTTATCGGAATATCTATTTCCGAGTCGAAAAGATCCAGCGAAAAGAGCCAGCGCAAGGAGAACACCCCCAATCGCGATAAGCAGAATTTTTCTTTGACGCTTTGTATCGGACGGTGCTCGGAAGTCTCTATCATTTCTGTCTATCTGATCGTATCCACTGTCATAGGGTCTGTTTTCCATAAAATCTTACGCTCCTCCTTTGTCTCTTAGTCTGATGTCTATGCCACTTAGTTATCTTTTCCTAAGATTTCACCTTTTCCTAAGCGCTTGCCCAACAGTGTCCCCTTCCCGGACACCACTCATCTGTTTAACTTACGAACTTCATCCATGTATTCCAGAGCTTTCAACCGTATGTATTTTTTCATGGTTTCCTTGTCCTCCTTCAATCTTGCTATTGTTTCTGCATCAAGCTGAAGTGCGCGAAAATATCCAGTCATAAACGCATTCTTCATATTCTGAAGTTCACGCTCCCACAACCTTGCGTCCAACGTCGAAGGAAACAGAATTACGAAACACCCTACGGCTATTAGTTTTGACAGTCTTTTTCTCAAACCAGCCTCCATCGATCACCCGTCTTGGCGCACCTACCTCTTTTGGGCCCCCCGGTATATTCTTCTAACGACCCGACGATTTCGGGGCATGCTCCTCCTCTTTTTCTTGCTGACAATAATGACACCGAGAAGCGCTCCTTTCCGGTCAATGAAAAGACAGCGATTGAATGATGACAGCATCCTTTTAAAAGCTTCTCGAACACTCACGCCGTCAAATTCTACAGAATACATTTCGCCTGACAGCTTTTCAGCGCCCTTGATCCATATGTCCTTTTTTTTTGCAATCTTTTCAATCACAGCCTTCATTGAAGCATCCTCAATCGTTGCGGAGATGCCCTGCTTCTTGAAATCAAGGGAAATGGTTCCGGCGTCCGCATGGGGAACAGGAAGTGATGTGAAGAATATGATGGATATGAGCAATAGGTACAACACGATGGTCTTGACAGTTCTTAGACGGGCATAGGTTAAAGATCGGAAATGCAAAGGTGGCCTTGAGATTTATTCCTCCTTTAGCGGCTTATGTCTTCCTCAGTGCCAGATCCCAATCAAGAATCAGGGGTTTTGCTCCCTTTGTCATACAAAATCCGCTGAAGTTCCCGATGGGTGAAATAGGGATCATCACCTCTCAAATAAGGGAGCAGTATCCTCTTCTGGCGTAGGAGGTCTCTGGAAATATCCCCGGAAATCATATCCTGATCGTAAAGAGAGGCCTTGGCGATCTGTTGACCAAAGGGATTGACGATCTCGCTTCCACCCCAGAACTTGAATGTTTCTTTTTGAGGTGCCCTGACACCATCTTCAGAGGCGCCTATTTGGGCCGTCTCAACGGCTAACATGGATACATTTTCTTTCCAGGCCTCTTCACCCACGCGGTTGGCGCAGATATTGTAGATGCCGAAGATACGGGAGTAGAACTTGTTGATCACCTCCCAGCTTTCGATATTGGAGAACTCGGTTCCCATTGAACCCTGCGAAGAGTTAAACAGGGTGAGAAAAACATCGGCCTTCTGCACCACTCCCAAGTAAGGGAGAGACGGGTGCCACAGATCATTGCAGATAAAGACCGCGATGGTGAACCCATGGAGCTTGAACACGGCGATATGCTTACCCGGCGAGAAAAATTTACGCTCCTCAAACACGCCGTAGTTGGGAAGGTTGAGCTTGCGATAGGCAAAGAGGATCTCACCGTCCGCCGCCACTAAGGCGGAGTTGTAAAAATTCATGGATGGGGACTCTTCTATAAAGCCCACCACAGCGGCTGTCCCCTTTGTGGCCGATACCAACTCCTGAATTTCCGTTGAATCCAGTTTCAGGGCCAGTTCGTGGTACCGCTGACCCACAAAATAGCCTGTCAAGGCAAGTTCCGGAAAGACGATCAACTGGGCGCCCTGTTCCCTTCCCTCGTGAATCTTTTTGACGATATCATCCAGGTTAGCCCTGAGATCAAACAGGATGGGATAGGTCTGGTAAATAACCGCTTTCATTGTTCAATTCTCCCACACCCCTAATCCAAAAAGTATTTCCCGGTATTCTTGAGGGTATGATCGTCCCTCATATAATTTGCATTGCTCCCGTTGCGCATGATGACCTCAAACCCCTCGGGGTCATAGGGTACGATTTCAAGCTCGGGCTCATCTTCGGGGCCGGTTTCCCGGCATAGCTGCACATGCCTTTCTAATTTGGAAATGGAAAAAGAGATAAGTTCCTTTAAGAACCCGAAGGCGTGCCGCATCTGGTGAAATCCATACTTTTTCATCAAGCCATAGCCGTAAACGGCCTCATCTTCGGCCACCTGATTGGGTCGATCCTGGCTTGTGGCGCAGGCCGTCTGAATCGAAGGAATATCCAATTGCTTGTTGACCTTTTCCTGGAGCAGGTTGGCAATGTTATGGGATTTGAGGCCCAGATCCACGGCGTAGTTCTTCTGAATATTGGCAATGGAAGGGAGACCGGCATGGACAACCATAATCCCTGGATTAACCAGTTGGGCCAGGGCAATGCCGAACAGGGCTTCGGCATGGGTCAGAGTGATGAGGCCTGACATGGAATAGGGACCGGACAGCCCGGCCATCGGCATGGTTGAGACATATATGGGTATCCCTTTGTGCGCGCAGGAGAGAAATGGGTCGATCATGCTTTCAATGACATTGAGGGGGCTGTTGATAATGGAGAACTGGATCGTGATGTTTCCCCGGGTCTTGTGGATCTCCAGTGCCCGTTCGATCCCCTCATCGCTCACCGCGGCCACGTAGATCGGCTTGTGGCAGTTTCTAACAATCGTATCCATGACCTGGACTTCCTGTTTCTTGATTAAGACCCCTCTGGCCATGAACTGAATAACGTCCGCATCATTCACGATAGTTGCGATACGGGCCAGGTGGTCAAAGGTCGGTTCCACCAGTTCCCCGCTCTGATCGTCATATAAAAAGGGTGCCGTGCCGCCCACACCAAAGGCATTCTCCGGTATCCAGTACTGATCCCTTTTGGGGGCTGTGGTAAGAGTCTGCTCAATAAGGGGCGCCAGGACGTGGATGTGTCCTGACCCTTCATCAAAGGCCGCAAGGCCGGTATTCTCAAAGATCTGCCGCACCTCCTTGGAAACGCATTTGACCCCAACCTCCTCTAAGACCCTCAGGGCATCAGTATGTATTTTTTTAAGAAGTCCATTCCATTCATGATCCATCAGCTCTTCTTCCTTTCTTTCAGGCCCTCACACGCATCCCGTCATATGCAAATTGCACGTTGTCAATTTTTTTCTCTATAGCCAGGTAGTCATCATAGCTCCTGTTCCAGTACTCCTCCATATGGACAAAAAGGACCTTTTCTGCCCTGATTCTCTGGGCCAGGGCGACCGTCTCTTCAAACGTGTAAAGGGACTTCCTCGATATATGGTCCCCGGGGTATTGGAAACCGTGTTTGAGGTTGTCCTCAAATATGCCGGGTTGAATCACTAAAAGATCGGCCCCTTGCATCTCTTCCCGCTCCTCGGGAAATGGTTTGATATCGCAGGGCGCATAGACCATTCTCACCCCTTCTCTTTCAAAGACATAGATAAAGGATGTCTGGGAACCCCGGTCCACGGGGATGGCGGTTACCTCGGTGCTCCCTATCCGGGTTCCACCGTCAAATGCCAAACATTCCACAAAACCCTGAGCCTGGTAGAAATTGATGATAGGACCGTATATGGAACGGATATCAACCAGTTTAGCCATCAGCACCCGGGGCAGAATGAGCCGGATTTTCTTTCCCTTGTAGGCCTTCCAGGTGCGAAAATCGAGGGTGATCTGTTCCACCACCCGGAATCCTTCCACATGGTCCGGATCCAGATGCGTGAAGAGGAGATAATCAATGCGATCGATCCCGGCCCTGTTCAACTGAAGAGCGATCTCTGCCGGGGTGTCTATGAGAAGGTTCTCATCGTGGAAAAAAGCAGAAGGGCCGGTCCTCCCATAAGGCCAGCCCCTGGCTCTTGCTTCTTCACACACCCGGCACCGGCAGAGGGGTTTCGGAATCACCATGCAACCCCCTGAACCGAGAATCGTCAATTCCACCTGAGTCCCCGCCTTTCCAATCGACAATCATCCCGCTTCAACTACAGTCAAAGCGGGGGTTCTCTCCGAAGGTATTACAAGCTGAAGGCCGCCCCGTCCCAACAATCAGAAAAAATCCATCCCGTTAGCTCCAGGGAAACGGGCTATTGGACTCTGGGAGCAAATCTCCCTTGTCATAGCGATCAAATCGGAAGGGCCTCAAAAGGGACTGCTCTTCCCCCATGATCTCTTTCGCCGTGAGCTTTCCAACACCGATCATCTTGTATCCGTGGCTGGAATCAGCGATCATGTAACAATTCTGCCTCATGACATCGAAAATCGGGAAATTATCAGGGGTGAAGGCCCCGAGCCCGCCTGACGGCTCTTTCCTGTAACGATAGTACTTGTCTTCATACCTTCTCTGGCAGTGGGCCAGGGCAGAGGTCCACGTGTGGGCAAATTCAGGTCCCACAATGAAATCCGGGGAATCAATGCCATAAGGGTCCACTGACACCTTCTCCTTCCTCACCAGATTCGGCGTGGCGCCCCCCTGAATACCATTGAAATGAAAATCGGGCTTGTAGTAGATGCCCCACGGCTTTTCAGTAATCAGGGAGCCGTCCTCGCTTGAATAGAGGGGGGCGTCGGTATCCACATGGATGACCGGCGGCATACTGCCAGAGTTGTTCATGCCGTAGGTTGGTTTTACGCCTAAGGTCCCCTCCTGAAGAGACCAGTAGGTCCACATTTTGATATCGGGATGGACATTTCCCTCATTGTCTCTGACGTCGATCCTCTGCGGCAGATCCAGCATATCCCAAAAACTGTTTGCCCAAGGGCCCGCGCCAATAATCAGATAATCGCATTTGATGAGGCCTTTGGTCGTTTCCACCCCGGTGACACACCCGTTATGGGGCAACCCTTTTACGGTGACACCTGTGAGAATTCGAACGCCTTCGGCCTCTGCCTTGTCTGCCAAACGGTAGAGGGCCGTGGTGTTGTGCGCATACCCTCCTCTTTTTTCATGCAGAATGGAGGTGACGTGTTGTGCCTGCCAGTCCTCAAAGACCTTCTCCTTCATGTATTTGAGGCAGTCCTTCTCCCCTTCAATGAATTCCGAGTCATATCCAATATCTTCCTGTCGCCCGTAAATTTCAGCCACATCAGCACGCATGTGCTCAGGCGAGATCTGCATGTAGCCCACAGGGAGGTACCCATACCCTTCGGTATCTTCTTCCCACACATCCACGCTATGGGCGATCAATTCCTGCATGGCCGGTTGATAATAGTTGTTGCGTATCACACCGCAGGCGATTCCGGATGCCCCGGCGCCTATGGCGGTCTTGTCGATGACAAGGATATCCTTGCCGGATCCCCGCTTTCTGCTTTTGAGCTCCTTTGCCAGGTGCCAGGCCGTGCTCAACCCATGGATACCTGCTCCGATAATGACGTATTTCTTGTACTTTGGAAATGACATGATTCTTCCTCCTTATATATTTGAACATCTTTTGACAGTATCAGGCGACCTTCTTCTCTCTCTCATCCTCGTGGTCGTGCTTCAGGTCACCATCCACGGTTCCTTTAACCCGTTCCCGTTCCTCTTCAAATTCAAAGCCGGTCCAGATTCCGATCGAGCCGAGGATCGCGTCCTGGGGGTGAAACTTGCGAAAAATTTTGAAATAATAGGCAGCTTCCCTGCTGTTGATGGTGGCTTTTGGGTTCTCCGCCTTGATCCGCTCAAATTCTTCCTGGCTCATTTCTTTATGGGCCAGTTCCTCTCCGAGACTCTCACAACCGGCCCCTTGGGTGTACTGCACCTTATAACGCCACAGGATCTCATCAGGGAGATAGTTTGTGTCCTCAAAGGCCTTGCGCAAAATCCACTTTTCGATCTTGGCGCCGTTGTGCTCGCGGATCTTCAGCTCAGGTGGAATTTTCATGGAAAGGTCCACCATGGCCTCATCCAGGAACGGCACCCTTAGTTCAAGGCTGAAAAACATCCCCATACGATCTGCTCGCTGAAGATTGATGTTGTGGAGGTTTCCGATGCACCGCCTCGCTTCCATATTGAGTTTATCGAATGGAAAATGCTTCATGTAGTGATAGCCCGTGAATATTTCGTCCGCACCCTCACCGGTGAGAACAACCGTCACGTAATCAGCCGCCAACTTGCAGGTGAAGTAACAGGGGACGGCACAACGAACAAGCGAAGGATCGTAGCTCTCCAGCTCCTTGATGACGATGGGGAGAGCTTCGTAGTACTCCTCTTCTGTAAAAAGGAGCTCGTGGTGGGTGGAACCGATGTGTTTGGCCGCGATGCGGGCTGCCTTAACGTCATCACTCACATCGCCAAATTCATCCTCCATCCCCACCACGAAGGTGTGAAGGTTCGGGATTTCCTCGGCCGCTATGGCCGCAACGAGGCTGCTATCCAGACCACCGCTGCAAAACGATCCAACGGGTACTTCCGGGTCGGCCAACAATCGTTTTTTGACCGCTTCAATAAATGTCTTTCGAATCAAATGGCTGGTCTCTTCGATATCGGTGAGGAGATGGTCACGGATCTCGGGAACCTGGTAATATTGGACAAAACCCTCTTTCGGTGTGTAGTAATGTCCTGCAGGGAACTCATGCACCTCATCCACACCCGCTAGGGTCATGGCCCCCAGTTCAGATGTGAAGTAGAGGGATCCATTTTCGTGACCGTAATAGAGTGGTTTAATACCGATGGGATCCCGTGCCATCATAAAATCATCCCCATCAAAGATGGCGAAGGCGAACATGCCATCGAGCTCCTTGACGCATTCAGGACCTTTTTCCCGATACAGGTTCAGAATAACCTCAGTATCCGATTTTGTCTTGAAGCGATATTTAGGGGATAACTCATTCCGAAGCCTTTGAAAGTTATAGATTTCTCCATTACAGATAATGCCTGTGCTCCCTCCGTTGCCGAGTATGGGTTGATGACCCAGGGCTACGTCCACTATGGAAAGCCGGGTATGGCCAAAAACAATATCCCCATGGGTATGGATACCCCTGTCATCGGGACCGCGATGCGGAAGGGCATCCAGCATCCGATTGACCGTTCTGTAGTCTCTTGCACCTAAACATCCTGCTATGCCGCACATGTCAAACTCCTTATCTTTGTTGAATCCTAACTGACAAAAATCTTGCCTAAATTGGCCGTGGTCAGGGGATCGTCCATATACATCCCCAGGCCGATATTTCTGACCGAATCCATGCCCCGTTCATCATAAACCGGCATCTTTACCTCCGGGGCGTCCTCGGGGGTCACCTCTTCGGCGATCTGAATCGCTTTTTCCAGCTTTTCAAATGAGAAATCGATCAGGTACCTGAGAAAGGCAAAGGGATGGCGCATCATGTGGAACCCGTACTTCTTGCACAAAGCCTGGCCCATTCTGGCATCTGCATAGGCCCTTTCCGTGGGGTGCTCCTCATGGGTCGTGCCGGCGCTCTGAAATGTGGGGATATCCAGCATAAGATTCAGGTGCGCCATGAGAATATTCAATAGATTGTGGCTGATCAGGCCATAATTGGGGTTGTACTCGATTCTGGGGTCCGCAATGGTCGGATAGCCTGCATGGACGCAGGTTACACCTGGATTGAGCAACTGGGCCGCACAGATACCGAATAGGACCTCGGCATGGGTCATGGACAAGACACCGTTGTAACAATAGGGTGCGCTGATCCCGGCCATGGGCATGGCCGAGATAAAGAGCGGCAAGTCCGCCTTTACCACTTTGACAAAATCGTCAGAAAAATTTTCATTCACCTCTAATGGGGGCCGGGTGAGACAGAAAACAATCATGATATTCTGTCTTTCGGTATGAATCTCTATTGCCCGTTTAAGGGAGGCATCCGAGGTTACCGCAAAGTAAAGCGGTTTGGTGCAATTCTCGGCCATGATATTCATCTGAAGCACTTCATCTTTCAGTTTGATACCCCGTCCCATCCCTGTTACTACCTCATGGGCTTCAGCAATCTGAGCAATCCGCTCAGCATGTTCCGGAGTGGGAAATAGCCCACCCTCCTTTTTCTCGTCGTCATAGACATAGGGGGCCGTGCCCCCGATGATGAAGCTGTTCAGGGATACAAAAAATTCAGATACTCCCGGAACCGTTTTAAGGCATTTTTCAACCAAGGGGGCCGTCACATAGACGCGGTCCTCATAAACAATGGCCTGGCCTTCGGCCGTAAGCGCTTCAAATACCTGCTGTATCTCCGGCTGCCTGCAGCCCACGCCCAGATTCTCCAATAGCCATAGAGCGTCCAGATGTGATTGCAGCAGCATTTCCACTGTATCTTCGCCTAAGAGCGATCTTGATTTTTCTATTTGTTCGCTATTCACAATTATCTCCTTATCCTTGCTAAAAAAACCCGGCATTTAGCCGGCTGCGCCATGAACATAGCAACCAATTGAATGTGTGATCAGCAAAAATCATAAAATTGTTTTGTTTCAAACAATTTGATTTGATAACATGCGATTAGATATAATGTCATCTCAAATTATTTGAACTGAATAGAGTAATGCAGGTAAACTTTTATGTCAAGAAAATCTGCAAATTTTCTGAGAATGTTTTAAATAGTTGTCAGGTTGCTGTCGTAAATGAGGGGGATTTGGCGAAAGATATGGGGTACGTCGAGCGGGTTATGTGACCTTGAGGTCCTGGACATCAAGCATGTCGGTGAGCCTCTTGAGGGTAAGAGAGATCTGGTCTATTTCGCTTGGGGATAGCTTGTTAAGCCCATCAATGATCTTCTGTTGTATGGGGGATGGGGCGTTTTCTGCGAGCATTTTCCCGGTTCTTGTAAGTTCAACGGTAATCACCCGTCGATCCTGGGATATCCTTAACCTCTTCACAAGATCTTTCTTTTCCAGCCGGTCGATGATCCCGGTGACCGTACTCGAATTGACCATCACATGTTTAGCGATCTGCGAGGGAGGAAGGGGGCCGTTTTCGTGAAGCGCGAGAAGGCAGTTGATCTGCGCAGCGCTCACGTTGTATATTTTGTTTAACTCCTTTGTGTAATGCTCTCCCGCTTGCATCAGCCTGCGGATCGAGTATACGATCTCCTTGGTGCGTATTGTGTGAATATCGCCGGGTATCTCTGACGAAACAGTTGTATTTCTTTCCGACATGATCAGTTACCCATGAGGCCCGTGTAAAAAGTCCTTTTTACGAGACCATCACCCATGCTTAGCAAATTTTAACTTTTTTTATCACAAAAACCAACCCTCGGGCAACAAAATAATATACGGGTGCCCTATCTGGATGAATGATGATCAGATTGACAAATGTCTCTAAGTCTTTTGATAAGGGCAATTCCTATGCAGTAAAGAACCTTTCCTTGCAAGTGGAACAGGGGGAGACCCTGGTCCTTCTAGGCTCATCGGGTTGCGGTAAAACCACCACCCTCAAGATGATAAACCGTCTAATCGACCCGACTGCCGGGACCATAGAGGTGGGGGGCGAGGACATCACAAAACAGGACCCGGTGGCGCTGCGCCGCCAGATAGGCTATGTCTTTCAGGGTATCGGTCTTTTCCCACATATGACCGTTGAACAAAATGTGGAACTGGTGCCGCGTCTCCTGGGCTGGTCCATCAAGACGAGAAGCGAACGGTCTCATGAACTCCTCGAACTTGTGGGACTCCCTGTAGAGGATTTCGCAGACAGATTCCCGGACGAACTTTCCGGGGGCCAGCAGCAGAGGGTGGGGGTGGCCCGTGCACTGGCCGCCGACCCTGCCTATCTCCTCATGGATGAGCCGTTCGGCGCCCTCGACGCCCTGAGTCGTGAGGACCTGCAGCAAGAATTAATGGCCCTAAAAAAGAGACTCAAGAAAACAATCGTTTTTGTGACGCATGACATCTTTGAGGCGCTCTTGTTAGGCGACCGGATTTCAATCCTCCATAAGGGTAAGCTCGAACAGATCGGAACCAAAAAAGATATCCTGTCCGCTCCGGCAACCCCTTTTGTCCGAGACCTTTTTGCCAAGCCTGCCAGACAGTTGGCTGACTTCCAGGGGATTATGTGATGGATATCGTGTCCCTGAGCACCTTTATTTCAGAACGCCTGCCCGAACTCTGGCTTCGTACGGGTGAACATCTCATGCTGACAGGGTGTTCATCCGGGGGGGCCATGCTTATCGGGATACCTATCGGAATGCTCGTATTCCGAAAATCCTGGTTGCGGAGCCCTGCCATGGGTACAATAGGGATCCTTCAGACCATCCCGAGTCTGGCCATGCTTGCTTTCCTCCTGGCGCTGCTCCATAAGATCGGCGCGCTGCCCGCCATAATCGCCTTAACCCTCTATGCCCTTCTTCCGATTGTTCGCAATACCCTCACAGGATTAGAGGGGGTATCGCCTCAGGTGATGGAAGCGGCAAAGGGGATCGGTATGACAGAGGGCCAGCAACTGAGGATGGTCCGGATACCCTTGGCTGCACCCGTGATCGTTGCCGGAATCCGCACTGCCGCAGTAGTGGGCGTGGGCATCGCAACCCTTTCCGCCTTTATCGGAGCCGGGGGACTCGGTCAGTTTATTAACCGCGGTCTCGCCCTCTCCAACACAAGACTCATCCTTCTCGGCGCTGTTCCTGCAGCCCTCCTCGCCCTTGTTATAGACTTCATCATTGGGGCATTTGAGTGGGGGCTTAGGCCTGAAAGAAAGCGGGCAAAAAAGGGCTCGCTTCAGGCTATAATAGTATCCGCAGCGCTTATAATGCCCGTTCTGCTGATACTGACAGGGATGTTTGCCTACTTCGCAGGTCCCTATGCACAAAACCGGCAAACATCATCTGAGCCAAGAACCGGGACGGTGATCATTGGGACAAAGAATTTTACTGAACAATTGATCTTAGGTGAGCTGATGGCCCAGATCATAGAGGCCAAGACGCTGTTGAGGGTGGAACGTCGTTTCAACCTCGGGGGCACCATGATCTGTCATGGGGCACTTGTCAACGGCGAAATCGACCTTTATGCCGAGTATACGGGAACAGGACTGACCGCGATCCTCAAAGAGCCGGTGATATCCGACCCCGAGAAAACCCTGCATCATGTTCGAAAGGCATATCGTGAACGTTTCAGAGCGCGGTGGCTTCAGCCTTTTGGTTTTAACAACACCTATGCCATGACCGTTCGTAAAGACGATGCAGTGCAACGCCAGTGGCACACTATTTCTGATCTTGAAAACACAGCATCCCAGCTTCGTGCCGGGTTCACTGCGGAGTTCGCGGAGAGGCCGGACGGTTATCCCGGCTTGAGCAGGGTCTACGACCTCGTGTTTCTGGAAATAAAGGACCTGGATCCTGCTATTATGTACCAGGCGATTGCAAACCGGGAGGTCGATGTGATCTGCGCCTTTGCCACAGATGGCCGTATCGCCGCCCATGGCCTGACACCCCTCGATGACGACCTCGGTTTTTTCCCTCCGTATCAGGCGGCCCCGGTTGTGAGGCAACAATGTCTTATGGCCCATCCTGAAGTGGGTGATGCATTATCCCGCCTCGGGGGCATTCTCGACAATGGCACCATGCAGCGTCTCAACTTTGAGGTGGACGGAAAGAAAATGCGCCCGGCAGAGGTTGCAAGGGAATTTCTTAAAGACGAAGGGTTGATTTAGAAGATGGAAAGATTTGAGGAAAATGCTATCAAAATGAAGACTTATCTGATTTAAGAGATGTCATATCGTTTTGGAGCACTATGATATGACAAACACATTATAGAGATTGAAACATTTGACTTGTAATACTGTACAATAGATCTGACATCATCAGTTTTATCAAAATGTTGTGCTGAGCTTTACAGGTCGGGGAACTGTGTTCAAGGATAGGAAACCCTATGGGATTTTTCGCAACCACAAGAGATGGGGATGAATCAATACTCTTGTCGTCCAGCGGTGGGTAAAACATTGCTTGTATCAACCTTGCATAGCAGATCAGCGGAAATTCGGGCCGAACTCAGCTCACTGCAAGACCTATACTTGAAAGCGGCACGACTCAAATATGAGTCCGTTCTGTGATTAATTTACCACAGGTTGCAGGCGACTGTAAACCGTTTGAGTGGGGCTATGTTGGCGATTTTTTCTGATAGATATCAGCGATTGGGGGAGTCGTGATAAGGTTGGGAATGTTTCTTGTGCCAAAGAAGCTACCATCAGGATATCTCAAACATTCAGCACCACCTAAAAGTTGTGATTTCTACCATGTTCATGTGATGCGTGGGGCATATCCCTACCTCTGGAATTATTGTCATTTGAAGCGAGTATCACCCTCATGCTTAGATTGCGTATACGCAATTTTTCGGTCACCATACCGGTTTACGAATAGGATAATTATCCTTGAACGGCAACGTGCAAAGAATTCGTTATTGGAAACCTTCAGCCTCTTCCTCTTTCATGCTTTCAAGCAGGCGCGAGGCGGCAGATAGATCATTTTAAAGAAATTTTACCACCAGGGGCAAAAACATCTTCTTATCGCTCATTTTGAAATTTCTTTGTAGTTCCTATCCATTAATTATTGAATCATCCCTCGATTAATGCGTATAATATATGGGATCAGAGTTCATGAATAGAATGATTTTACTTCGATTCCTTTGATCGAAGAGTATTTAAAAAAGGACGCTTCATGTTTTTCAAAAAACGGAGACGGCTCTGGGAAAAGACACGCCTTAAGTCAAGCTATGACGCTGTCATTGTCGGCGGCGGCCTGCATGGTCTTGCCACGGCCTATTATCTGGCCCGAGATCATGGGATGAGCAATATCGCCGTCATCGAAAGGCGCTATATCGGATTTGGCGGTTCCGGGAGAAATACCGCCATCGTCCGTGCAAACCAGCGGACCAAAGAAAACCTACCCCTGTATGCCGAAGGACTCAAATTGTGGCCAAAGCTTACTGACGAGCTTGATTTCAACCTGATGTTCTTCAACTGTGGAAACCTTAATCTGGCCCACAGTGAAAGCGCCCTTGGCTCCATGCGGCTGCTTGTTGCCTCGGCCCAGTTTCAAGGCATTCAAAGCGAGCTTGTGGATGCAAAGCAATGCAAAGAGATAGTCCCCATATTGGATATATCCGACCGTCTCACTTATCCCATTCTGGGCGGCATGTATCACTCGCCCGGCGGAACCGTGCGTCACGATGCAGTGGTCTGGGGCCTAGCCAAAGGGGCGTCCGGTTTGGGGGTAGAGATCCATCAGGGAACAGAGGTCACGGGAATCAAGGTTGAAAAGAAAAAAGTGGTGGAAGTGGAAACCGACAAAGGCACTATCCGAACGGCGATGGTTCTAAATGCTGCAGGCGGCTACTCCACGCTCATTTCGGCAATGGTGGGAATTCGGCTGCCCATCCATGTGCTGACCATCCAGGCTATGGTCACCCAGCCCCTCAAACCGATCCTGCATCACGTGGTCTCATCCGGCGCCTACCATGTTTACGCCAATCAGACACTGAAAGGCGAAATCGCCACCGGCGCTCATATGGATCCGTGGCCCAATTACACGACAGAGGTTTCGGCACAATATATAAAGCATCAGGCCGAGGCCCTAACGGAACTCATGCCTGTTTTAAATGGGGTTAAGTTCATGCGGGCCTGGGCGGGCCTAGCGGATATGACGCCGGACATGGCCCCCCTGATCGACGGGAACGATCACATCAAAGGCTATTACATGGATTGCGGCTGGGGGTATTTCGGCTTTAAATCAGGCGTTGTTACCGGCCGGTATATGGCTGAGTTCATGTCCTCGGGACAATGCCCGGATATTCTCAAACCCTTTACGCTCAGGCGCTATGAAGATCATCGCCTTATGGGGGAGATCGCCAACCCCATAAACTACGGACCCTGGAATTAGAAAAGAAAAATCAGGTACTGACATGTCTCTCATGATTACGTGTCCCATATGCGGTAAAAGAAACGGTTATGAATTCCGCTTCGGCGGAGAAGAACGGGGGCCTCGACCGGAAGAAGAGGGGCTGACTCACGAGCAGTGGTGCGATTATGTCCACATGAGATCCAATATCGGGGGTGTTCAGGAAGAGTGGTGGTTTCACCGTGACGGATGCGGGTCCTGGTTCAAGATCATGCGGGACACCCTGACCAATCTTGAAGTCGAGGTGCAGGAAAAAACATGAAAGAGCGACTTAAAAACCTGCCGACCCTGCGAGTTGACCCTGGCATAAAAATACCATTTAAATACAGGGGGAAACGATACCATGGAATGGCCGGCGACAGCATAGCCTCCGCCCTTTACGCCAACGGTATACGTATCTTTTCAAGAAGCCTCAAGTATCACCGTCCCAGAGGTCTCTATAGCCTTAATGGTGAGTGCAGTAACTGCCTGATGCAGGTCGACGGCATTCCAAACATACGGGCGGAGACAACACCCTTAAAAACCGGCCTGTCTGTCAGACCGCAAAATGTAGTCGGAACCCCGGAGAGGGACCTGATGTCATTTATTGACAAGTTTGACCGCCTCATGCCTGCCGGATTTTATTATCACTATTTCCACCGGCCATACAGACTCTGGCCTTTCTTTCAGAACCGGCTCAGAAAAGCCGCCGGGCTGGGCCGGATAAAGCCGTCATTCCGGATCAAAGGCGTCTTTGACGAAATATACCCCAATACGGACGTATGCGTTATCGGCGCAGGGCCGGCCGGTATTCAGGCCGCCCTGGTGGCTGCTGAACAGGGCTTGCGTGTGATTGTCCTGGAGGCACGCCCGTGGGCGGGCGGGTTTTTTGATTACCGTTCCTCGGACTATTCACCCGGCCTTCCCCTTCACCAACAGGCAAGGACCGAGGCCGAAAAACTGGAAGAAAATGAGAATATTCGTTTTTTCCCCAACACATTTATGGTCGGGTTTTACAGTCATAATCTCATCACGGCCTTTCAGGTGGGCAG
>Ga0307425_1000921_pt1 | contig 18286 bp, 15 predicted proteins | sample SalMarWE160330MG_FD_202152 | JGI IMG/M metagenome (GOLD analysis project Ga0307425, IMG submission 202152) | Salt marsh sediment microbial communities from the Plum Island Ecosystem LTER, Massachusetts, United States - WE1603-30 | ecosystem: Environmental > Aquatic > Marine > Intertidal zone >...
CACTTCTCCATAGAAAAGCAAGCCGCTTTTTCATATCGTGAAAATCGTCAGGATGAATGATTTTCAGAAACAATCTGGGTTCGCCAAGAAATTCTGTTCGATTATAACCTGTTACTTTTTCAATAGCTGATGAATAAAATGAAGGCAACAGTCTATTACCGAATCTTTCAAATGTATATAAAACATCATCAATGTTTTCAGCTATATTTTTATACTTCTGCTCTGAATCCTTAGCAGCTTCCAGTGCTCTTTTATCTTCGGTAATATCCTTTGCAATTATAACTAGATTTTGATTATGATTCTCCGCAAGTTCGATTATATAAAATTCTGCGTAGAAAGCAGAACCATTTTTTTTCTTAGCAAGAAAGTGAATCTTTTCGTGAGCTTGTTCGGATGCTTTTTTCGTCTCAAAATACTTTGAGACAGCAGCCACGTCACCTTCATTTACTAATTCAAGAATGTTTATGTTTTCAAGTTCCTCAGCATCTTCATATCCGAATATTTTGGCAAAGGCGTCATTTGCTTTTATTATTTTTTCATCTAACTCAATCGCTATTCCGTCCGTTGAAGCCTGGAAAAAAGATTTGTAAATCCGATCAGTCCCTTTGTTTTCAATATCGTAAGCTTTACTAAGAAAACAGCTGAAAGATTGAGGCTCATCATTAGCGACCTCAGCTGTTTCAAAGATAAGACTAAAATCAATCCCGGTGTTATTTTTATTTCTGATTTTAACAGGGAAAGATTTTCTTTCTCCAATCTTTAAAGTTGATATTTCATTTATTAACTCTTCCGGTTTTTCAGCCAGAAGCAATTCAAAAAAGTTTTTACCAAATAATTCATCGTTTTGAAATTCGAGTTTTGAATTAAAAGCCTGATTAGTGAAAATTATCGTACCCTTTAAATCAATTTTACAGATCGCTTGATGAATATCTTCTGGTTTTTGCCTCTGTTCAGCTGACTTTAAAGTTTGTTGTTTAGTGATTGGTAAATCTGTCTTTAGCTGGGTACAAACAACAGTGAAGTTAGTTTCATCTTCTTCACTTTTGAAGAAATTTATATGTACAGGTACCGTGCCTGTTTTTTCATTTTTGATATTTGTAATTAGTTCACAGGAATTGTTATCGTCCAATGACGAGATTATTTTCAAAAATTTACTGGGCTCTAATGAAGGAAATAAATCACTGATTGATTTTTCGCCAGCATTTTTTTCTATTCCTGAAATTTTTTCAAAATGCTCGTCCCAGCTAAGAATTTTTCCGCTATTATTTATAAGTATGAATCCGGTATCCTTTCTCCGTGATATCTCTTCATAATAACGTAGCTTGTTTAATTTTTCTTCTAATGTCAGAGCGTCTTTACTCTCGCCAGGCTTTTCTTTGAATATGAGATAAAGAATTTGAACAAATCCATTTTCCCCAATTACCGGCTCAATTATACAATTAAATTTTGACGAAATATTTTCGATTTGGGAATCAAGTTCTAAAATTTGAAATTCACCATTTCGAACTGCAATACCAAAAGCTTCAAATATTTTTTGTCTTGTGGAGGGATTAAAAATTTCATTTATGTTTTTTCCTGTGATTTCCTTCCTTAAAAGGTTTAATTCCGCATTTTCTTTCCCAGCGGAATACTTTATATCTCCATTTGTGTCAGTAACAATAAGGAAAATATTTTCTTTGTTGATGTACTCATCTGTTAATCTTGGTTCCAGATTTAACTCTTTCCTGGTTTCATGTAAAATTTGTAAATCTTCTATTATCAGCATCCCGCCAGAAACATTTTCTCCTTCATAAATTGGTGAACCCTTTACAATTAGTGAAATAAAATTTCCATCATTAGTTTTTACATTCTTTATTTCTTTTTCAAGAGGTTTACCATTCAAAACTGATTTCAGATCGTCGATAATATTTATTGGGGGGAAAAGGTTATACTTGAAAATATTAATGTTTAGAAGTGAAGTATTAAATTGATATAATAATCCCATCTTGTGGAAACTCTGATTTATGAATTCCACACGTCCTTTAGGAGAAAATGTTAAAACCCCCAATGGAATTTGATCTATTAATATAGCTGTGCCCTGTTCCAAGAAAAGATCTCCCTCAGAAGGATATATCTAAACTGAAGAATTAGTTGATTAATATATCAATTATAATGCTAAAGGATTTAATTATACTTAAACTGTTTTAATGGCTGATTATTATATTAGGAATAAATAATTAATCTTCTGAAATATTCAAAAAGCTAAGAAAAACGCTTCAATTAGAGAGTACAGTTAATATTAAATGTATAAATCACTCTATTTTGGAAAACGCCGTTTTTAGGTCTCAATATGATAAATGAGACTTTGATTTCGTAACAATATAAGAAATTTTTTATGAGGTTTTAGTGGCTTTTTATAACCAGCCAAATGCAAATTTTTGTTAAATTTTGATATCAATCAGGCAAAATTATTCGTGTTTAAAAATATTTTTCAAATAGTCGGAAAAAGATCACTGGCATTTTTCGAAGAGACAGGGCAAATTTTTTTGCTATTCTTTGGAATTATAAAAAATCTTAAAAATCTCCACCGCACCCGAAGAGAAGCACTTTTTCAGATGCAGCATATAGGAGTAGATTCACTTCCACTTGTTATTATAATAGCAACCTTTACTGGTGCTGTTGCAGCCTGGCAGGCTGCTTACCAGTTAAAAGGAATTGCCCCGCTTTCTCTGTTGGGGGGAACAACAAGCAGAGCTATAATTACGGAACTTGGACCTGTTCTGACAGGGATAGTAATTGCAGGTAGGGTTGGTGCATCAATAGCGGCTGAGCTTGGAACAATGAAAGTAACTGAACAGATAGATGCACTTGAAATTATGGGAATTGATCCGGTAAGATACCTGGCAATGCCCAGATTCTTAGCATCTGTTTTAATGATGCCAATATTAGTAATCTTTGCTAATACAATTGCAGTTGCAGGCGCTTATATCGTGTCAGATTATTTTCTGCATGTTTCATTCAACGTTTTCTTTAGCTCAGTCCGGCAGTTTTTTGAATTCTCTGATCTTACAGGGGGTTTAGTTAAAACAGTTATATTCGGTGGCGTGACTGCACTTCTCGGATGTCATATTGGTTTTAGAACTTCAGGTGGTGCCGAAGGTGTAGGTCTTTCAACCATTCGTTCTTTTGTTCTTTCTGCAGCGATGATATTAATTCTCGATTATTTCCTCTGGACATTACTGTTTTAGTAGGGAATAGATTATTCATGAGTGCGATAAAATCTACTCATTAAAGAGTTTAAAATATCTTTAAAATTCAGTACCATGAGTTCACAATTAAGAAAAATCTGGAGCAAACTATGGAAACAATTCAATACAATATAAAGGAACGAAAATCCAAAGTTGTCCTTCCCGAATCACTTGGATTTGGAAAGATATTTACCGACCATATGTTTGAAATGGATTACAATGAAAAAAATGGATGGCATAATCCAACTATCCGACCGGTTGAAGATTTACCTGTTCATCCTGCTTCAATGTTCATACATTATGGTCAGGCTGTTTTTGAAGGAATGAAAGCTTTTAAACAGCAATCAGGCGATATAGTTTTATTCAGGGCTGACAAACATTTTGAACGTTTAAATAACTCGTCACGAAAAATTTGTATTCCCGAGGTAGATGTTGACTTTGCTCTTGAGGTTTTGAAAGAGCTTATAAACATCGATAAGGATTGGATACCAACAAAGCATGGAGAATCTTTATATATACGACCATTTATTTATGGGGCTGATCCGTTTCTGGGCGTTAAACCTGCGAAAGAATATAAATTCATTTTACTTTTATCTCCTGTCGGTGCTTATTATCCTGAAGGATTTAAACCCGTAAAAATTCTTGTTACTGATGAGTACGTTAGAGCTGTTCGCAAAGGATTGGGTGATTGTAAAACACCTGCTAATTATGCAGCAAGTCTTTTAGCAGGACAGTCGGCGGTAAAGAAAGGATTCACACAGGTTTTATGGCTCGATGGCGTTGAGCAAAAATATATTGAAGAAGTAGGTACAATGAATATCTTCATCAATTTGAAAAATGAAATTGTCACTCCAAAATTAAACGGAAGCATTTTGCCCGGAATTACCAGGATATCTGTAATTGAAATTTTAAAAGAATGGAAGATGAATATCGTTGAACGCGAGATTTCAATAGATGAAGTTGTAAATGCTTACGATAAAGGTGATCTTAAGGGTGTTTTTGGTACTGGTACCGCAGCCATAATTTCTCCTGTTGGATGGCTAACTTATAAAGACAAACAGATGGTTTTAAATGATGGTAAAACCGGTGAACTGGATACAAAGCTTTTCGATGAAATAACATCAATTCATTACGGCTTGAAAGAAGATACTCATAACTGGTTGATCCAGGTCGAACAGAAGGAAGTCTTAAACTCTTAAATTAACATTTGGGCGGGAGTCTTTTCAATCTTCTGCCCTTTTCTATCCCTTCTGCAATAATCCTCAATAAGTAGTTGAAAAAAGCACTTGACAAGTGTTCATATGTGCACTATATTTGTAGTGAACAATTGAGCACTAATATGAAAAATAAATTAACCGACAGACAAGAAGAGATCTTAATTTTCATTCAACAGTTTACTGCTGAGAACGGATACCCGCCTACTCTTCGGGAGATTGGAAAAAATTTTCAGATATCCTCAACGTTTGGTGTTAAAAGACATCTTGAAGCTTTAGTAAAGAAAGGTCATATCAACATAGAAAGCAATGCAAGTCGTGGGATTTCAATGATTCGAAAAGTACAGGATGAATTAACAGAATCATCTTTCAGCGATGAAAGTGTATTTATAAAAATTCCCGTTCTCGGACGTGTTGCAGCTGGTTTACCTATTACTGCGATTGAAAATATGGAAGGCTCATTAGTTGTTGATCCTATGTTTCTAAAAAAAGCTGAAGATGCATTCGCATTACGCATAAGAGGAGATAGTATGATAAATGCAGGAATAAACGATGGAGATTTGGTAATCGTCTCTCCAAATGAGCAATCTAAAAATGGAGACATCGTAGTAGCTATGTTGAATGATGAAGCTACTGTAAAAAGGTTTGAGCTTAAGGATAAAAAAATAAAACTTATTGCAGAAAATAATGCTTACTTACCTATTGAAATAAAAAGCGAAGACGACTTCAAAATAGTTGGTAAAGTAAAAGGTGTCGTGCGCTGGTTAAATTAAAAGGAGTGAAACAATGAAAACAGATATATTTATACAAGCTATGCGTAAAAGAAATAATCTGCGGTTCCTTTACGGCTTACAGGAAATTAATTTGGAACCATATTACATAGCAAAAAACAAATCAGGGAAAAAAGTAATTTACGGAAGATTAAGAAATACGAAAGAGATAAGAAAATTTGAATATGATAAAATTGCTAATATCAGGGTAATTGAATCGTTCAGGTTTTCTCCGCGTATTCCAATTAATTCATTTGCAGTATAAAAAATAAATTTATTTTGATATGGACATTTCTGAAAGAAAAGCAATCGACTTATTGGTCAACGAGTTCTGGCGTCTTGGTTTCTTCACAGTAAGCAGGCGATTAGGAACTTACTTACCTGAACCAGAAAATGTAGGAAAGTTTCAGGTTGATGTTATCGGCAGGCAAAAAGAGAAATATGCAATTGGAATAACTTTAAGCAAAGAGGATATTTATAAGTCTGATCTCTTAGAAAAAATTAATTATTTGGCTTCAAGAAAATCCAGAGCATCAGGAAAATCAATTACTCTTTTTATCGGTGTAGAGGATATTTATTTTAAAAGAGTAAAAGAATTATTACTGAATATTGATGAAAAAATAAGAAGAAATATAAAACTTGTTCGCATTGAGGAAAATAATTTCGGAAACCACAAACGGTCTAATCAACACCAGCAGATAATATTTTCTTAAGTAGACCCTTCCAGGCAGCTTTTTTTTGCCTTTATTCCTTTTAACTTCCCTTGTATTATTAAATCGAGATTTCTGTTTATTATTTATTATGTAAAGGTTTATCTTGATTTTATAAGCTTCTGCACATAACTTTACAGGCTTATTCAAATTAAGTGTTTAACATTGGCAGGAAAAAAATCACAATCTGATAAGGCTCTTCAGGAGGAGCTTAAAAAGAGCGGCGATATTCCCACCCATATTGCTATAATAATGGATGGTAATGGAAGATGGGCAAAAAAACGTGGACTTCCTCGGGTTGCCGGGCATCGAAGAGGTGTTGAAACGGTCCGTGAAATTGTTGAAACTTGCGCCGAAATCGGGGTAAAGTATCTTACACTCTATACATTCTCTACTGAAAATTGGAAACGACCTAAAGATGAAGTATCTACCTTAATGAGACTTTTACTGAAAAGCTTGAAAGACAGACTTGATGAGCTGGATAAAAATGATATCAAACTGACGTGTATTGGGAACATTGAGTCACTACCTACCGTCGTACAGAGACAGCTTCTTGAAGATATAGAAAGAACGAAAAATAACAAGAGGATGACTTTAAATCTGGCATTAAGTTATAGTGGTCGATGGGAGCTTTTAGAAGCTGTTAAAAATATTTCAAAAGATGTATCTGGAGGGAAGTTGTCTGTTGATTCAATAACAGAAAAATGTATTTCAGATCATTTAACTACTAAGAACATGCCCGATCCTGAATTGCTTATAAGAACCAGTGGAGAGTTTAGAGTAAGTAATTTCCTGCTCTGGCAAATCGCATATTCAGAATTTGTAATACTAGATGTTTATTGGCCGGATTTTTCCAGGAAACACCTGTACGATGCTGTTAAGCAATATCAGAAAAGAGAAAGAAGATTCGGGAAGGTCAGTGAGCAGATACATAATTCAATACTTGAAAATCAAACAAAGGATTCGCCTCTTGAAGTTTCCTAGGCTTGCGGTTTTATTATTAGCCTTTTTCCTTTCAGTTTCAACTTTCCCGCAGGGAACTCAGAAGAGTTACAAAATTTTAGGCATTTCAGTTGAGGGAAATAAGTCCGCCGATGCTGCAACTATTATTGCAAATAGCGGATTGAAAGTGGGTGGGGAAATACAGATACCCGGTGACCAAACATTAAACGCAATCAAACAACTTTGGGCTTTGAATATTTTCTCTGATATTCAAATCTTAATTGAAAGAGAAATCAATGAAGGAGCTTTTCTTCTTATTAAAGTTAAAGAGTATCCAAGGCTCGAGCGTGTTGTAATTGAAGGTAATGATGAGATAGATACTGACGATATTGAAAAGAAAATAACTTTTCTCCGCGGGACCGTACTATCACCTCAATCGATTGCAAAACTTAAAATTCGAATAAAAGATCTGTATGGTGAAGAAGGGTATCTCAATGCAAAAATTACAGATAACATTTATGATTACCTGGATGCCGATACTTTAGATGAGGATATTACTGTTACCTGGCGGAATGAAAAAGATTTTTCTGATGAATATAAATACACTTATGAAAGTGATGAACGTATTTATTCAAATCTTATCTCAAGAATAAAAGACCGCGTTTTATTGAAGCTGACAATTGAAGAGGGGGACGAAGTTGTTGTTAGAAAAATTGAGTTTCACGGTAATGAAGTTTTTGATGACGGTGAACTTGCCGGTGAAATGGACGAAACAAGTGAATCTGTATGGTGGAAGTTTTGGTCAAGCGCACAATTTAAACCTAAGGATTTTGAAAAAGATAAACAGTTGGTTGTAGACTATTACAGAAAGAATGGTTATCGGGATGCTGAAGTTTTGAATGATTCGCTTATATATTCTGACAATAAAAAAGATCTTAAAATAGTTATAGATGTCTATGAAGGACCACAATATAAAGTTAGAAATATAACTTTTGAAGGAAACACAGTTTATCCTGATTATGTTCTCGCTGAGAGATTGGATTTTTCCAAAGGCGATATTTATGACTATGAAAAATTCCAGAGGAATCTCCATGGCAATGAAGCACAAACCGATATCTCAGCACTTTATCTTGATAATGGTTATTTAACTTTTAATGTTCAGTCCGAAGAAAAGAAAGTTGCTGCTGATTCAATTGATTTTCATATAAGGATAGAAGAGCGCAACCAGTTCAAAGTTTCGCGTGTTGAAATAGCAGGGAACACCAAAACAAAAGACAAAGTTATACGAAGAGAACTTTATACAATTCCGGGAGATTATTTTAACCGTGCATTTCTGTTCAGGAGTGTTCAGCAGCTTGCCAACTTACAATACTTTAATGCTGAAAAGCTCTATGGACCTGGTGGTATTGATACCAAGCTTGAAAGTGACAGCACAGTATCTGTTATATTTAACGTAGAAGAAAAATCAAGTGATTATCTTAATGCTTCAGTTGGTTACAGTGGTAGTTTTGGCTTTAGCGGATCAATCGGCGTTACTCTTACCAATTTCTCAATTGCTGAACCGTTCTCACTCGGTGGCGGACAGGTACTTAATTTCAATTGGCAATTCGGTTTCGGGAACATTTATCGGACTTTTACAATAGGGTTCACAGAACCATGGATGTTCGATACTCCTACTTCAGTTGGGGTCGATGTGTTTGATACTCGTCAGCAGTACGTATATGATTTACGTCAGACCGGAGGCACTTTAAGAGTAGGTAGAAGACTCAAATGGCCGGATGATTTTTTCTACGTACAGGGAAGATTCAGGTATCAATATAATAATGTACTTCAGGGACAAAATTTTTACAAGGAGGGTGTAACTCACCAATACACTACCGGTATAACATTTAGCCGAAGAAACATTGACAATCCAATCTTTCCATCTCAGGGCTCGGCATTTACACTCGACTTGGAAATTTCCGGCGGACCTTTCTTACCCGGCGATGTGGATTATACTAAAAACTTGTTCAAAGCGGAATGGTACAAGCGTATGTTTAATTCAAACAGAGTTGCATTTTACACTGTTGCAGATTTTGGATATATAGATGAGATAGTCAAAGGAACACCTATTCAGCCCTTTGAATTCTTTTATATGGGTGGTAATGGTTTGGTAATTGCAACAATTCCTTTAAGAGGTTATGAAGATAGGAGCGTTGGACCGAGAAACGTCTTCGGTCAGGTTATTGGCGGTAGAGTCTATTCAAAAATAGGAGCAGAATTGCGCTTTGCGGTTACTCTCGAACCCATTCCCCTGTATCTTTTAACATTTGCAGAAGCAGGAAACGTTTTTGAAAGTTTTAGTAAAACCGATATTTTTGATATGCGAAGATCGGCAGGAGTGGGCGCGAGGCTTTTAATTAATCCTATCGGTTTAATAGGATTTGATTTTGGTTATGGTTTTGATCGTAAAATTGTTGATGGACAAGACCCAGCATGGCTGTTCCATTTTCAATTCGGAAGAGGTTTTTAATTCTACAAAATTCAAAATAAAATAAGGAAAAAACTGTGAGAAAATATCTTGTAATTTTATTTGTGCTTTTCGGAATAAATGTTTTTGCACAAAGCCCGCAGAAACTCGGGTATGTTGATTCTCAGATTATTCTTACTCAATTGCCAGAAGCAATTAAAGCTCAGAGTGATCTCGATGCATTGACCAACCTATGGTCAAATCAACTTGATTCAATGACGCTTTCATATCAGCAATTACTAGCTGACTACCAGAAGCAGGCCACCGCAATGACTGATGAGCAGAAACTAACAAAGCAGCAGGAACTTATTGCAATGGAACAAAATATTCTGGGTTTCCGAAATCAGAAATTTGGTCAGCCTAATGGAGCAATTTACTCGAAACAGGAAGAGATTTTTGCACCTGTTAAAAAGAAAATTTATGCTGCTATCGAAGCGGTTGCCAAAGGCGAAGGAATGCAATTCGTTTTCGATAAAAGCGGTGATATTATTCTGCTTTATGCCGATGCTGCATATGATATAACATTTAAAGTCCTGGATAATTTGAAAAGGGGCAAATAATTTCATTTATTTTAGTGTGCAGGTTCTTTCTATTTGTGGAAAGAACCTTTAATTAAAAAATTTATACTCCCCGGAGTTAGTATGAAATTAACTATCATTTCCCTGGTTGTTCTCCTGCCAATATTCTCTTCTGTTAGCAGTGCACAATTAAAAGTCGGTTATGTCGATTCAGATACAATAATGGATAATTTACCAGATGTACAGGACGCAAGGCAAAAACTGGATGCTTTAATACAAGAATGGCAAAATGAATTGAAAGAAATGGAATCGAACTTAAAGGCAAAGAAAGATGATTATGAAAAACGAAAACTTATTATGACCGGAGAGACAAGTACAGAAGCTTTGGCTGAAATAGCTAAACTCGAAAAGGAAATAACTGACTACCGTGATAAAAAGTTTGGAGCCAATGGAGAATTATTCCAAAAGCAGGATGAGTTAATGAAACCTGTTCAAAATAAAATTTTTAATACTATAAAAGATATCGCTTTAGAGGATGATCTTGATTTTGTTTTCGATAGAAGCGGTGATATTATGTTTCTTTATGCTAAAGAAAAGTACGACTTAACAGCAAGAGTTTTAGAAAGACTGAAACTTGAATAAACCATTAAACCTTCCGCTAAAAAAAATTGCTGAACTTGTTAAAGGTAAGGTGTATGGAGATGAAAACCTGGTAATTACCTCTCTTGCGAGAATTGAAGAAGCACAAAAAGGCGATCTTACATTTTTATACCTTTCGACCTACGAAAAATTTTTTGAAAATACCGCAGCTTCGGCAATTATGGTAAAAACCGGCTTTAACAAATCACGCAATGACCTTTCTTATATTGAAGTTGACCATCCCGAACAAGCCTTTTCGTTTATTATAATGAATTTCTTTTCTCAACAAATTATTCTTGAAGGGATTGATGAAACTGCATTTGTGCATCCATCTTCTGCTTTAGGTGAAAATGTTGCATTAGGTAAGAATGTTGTTGTAGGTGCAAATTGTGTACTCGGTAAGAATGTTAAAATATTTCACAATTCTGTTCTTCTGGAAAATGTGAAGGTCGGTGATGATTCAATTATTTATCAAAATGTTAGTATTCGTGAGGATTGTAAAATTGGAAAGGGAGTAATAATTCATGCTGGCGCTGTAATTGGAGCGGATGGTTTTGGATATCAGAAAGATGACAAAGGAGTGTATAATAAAATTCCCCAGATTGGTAATGTTGTTATTGAAGATGATGTGGAGATAGGGGCAAATACCACAATTGACAGAGCTACACTTGGCAGCACTCGAATCATGAAAGGGGCTAAAATTGATAACCTCGTTCAGATAGCTCACAATGTTACCGTAGGAACCAATACCGTTATTTCGGCACAAAGTGGAGTTTCCGGAAGTGTAAAGATCGGTAACAACGTTATTGTTGCAGGTCAGGTTGGAATTGCCGGACATCTTGAGATTACAGATAATGTGGTTCTTATGGCTCAGTCTGGTGTTCCAAAAACTATTTCAAAACCAGGATTGTATTTTGGTTATCCAGCTAAAGAAGCCAGAACAGCTAAGATTCTTGAAGCTCATTTTAGAAATTTCCCTGAATATGTAGAACGAATTAAAAAGCTTGAAGAGGAAATCAAAAAATTGAAAGAAGAACTTCCTGGAAAGAAAACCTGAATTTCTAGGACACTCTCCGGAAACAGTTTATTGGATTTCAAGGCTCGTCTTACTAATTTTCCATTCAATTAATACTTTCAAATCGTATAAATCATAACGGATAAGAATATGTTAGAACAGCAAAGAACAATTGCTAAACCTGTTTCGATGACAGGAATCGGATTGCATACAGGAACAGAATGCACGCTTACGTTCAAACCTGCACCTGAAAATCATGGAATAAAATTTATCAGAACTGATCTTGGTGGTAATCCTGAAATTCCAGCTATCGCAGATAATGTTGTTGACGTATCGCGTGGAACCACAATTGGTATCGGCGATGCAAAAGTTCATACAGTAGAGCATGTATTGGCTGCAATAATGGGTTTACAAATTGATAATATAACAATTGAAGTTGATGGTATCGAGCCGCCAGTGGGTGATGGAAGTTCTCTCCCATATGTTGAAGTCTTACAGAAAGCTGGTTTCGAACAGCAGGATGCCCCAAAAGATTATCTGATAATCGATCAAACAATAATGCACCACGAAGACGACAAACAAATTGATATAGTTGCTTTGCCGCTGGATGATTACCGTGTTACGGTAATGATTGATTTTCAAAATCCTGCGCTCGGCAGTCAGCACACTGGCTTATTTGATTTTGAAAAAGAATTTGCTACAGAATTTGCGCCGGCCAGAACGTTTTGCTTTTTGAGCGAAGTTGAGGCATTAGCAAATCAGGGGTTAATTAAAGGTGGAGATATTGATAATGCAATTGTTATTGTAGATCATAAATTAAGTGATTCGGAATTACAGGACCTCGGAAAAAAAGTGGGAGTTAAAGAGAAAATCAATCTTGGAAATAATGGTATTTTAAATAGCAAGCAATTAAGATTCAGGAATGAACCTGTCAGGCATAAACTCCTGGACCTGATAGGTGACCTTGCATTGATAGGTGCACCGCTAAAAGCGCAAATATTAGCTGCCCGTCCCGGACATAGAGCAAACGTAGAATTTGCTAAACAAGTCAGGAAGCTTTATCAACAGAAAAAGCTGGTCAAAAAATTTCAGTTTGTTAAAAAGGAAGGTGTAGTATTCGATGCAAACGCAATTGAACGAATTCTTCCTCACAGGTATCCTTTCCTTCTGGTCGATAAAATAATTGATCTCGAGGTTGACAAAAAAGTAGTTGGTGTTAAGTCTGTAACTATGAACGAACCATTTTTCCAGGGACATTTTCCAGGTAATCCTATAATGCCGGGTGTACTTATCCTGGAAGCAATGGCGCAAACAGGCGGAATTTTTCTATTGGGGTCAATTCAAAATCCTGAAGATCACCTTGTTTACTTTATGCAAATCAATAATGCCAAATTCCGTAAACCCGTTGTCCCCGGCGACCAGTTGTTTATGGAAATAGAACTCGTTCAAAAGAAAAGTAAGATTATAGTCATTAAGGGCAAAGCGTACGTTAACGAAGTTCTGGTTGCTGAAGCAGAATTTATGGCTGGTATTGTTGATAAACCTAAAAATAATAATCCATCTTTGGAAAAATGAAAACCATTCATCCAACGGCTTTGGTAAACCCTGCAGCAAAACTGGGTGAAAATATAATTGTTGGTCCATTTGTACTGATTGAAAGTGATGTTGAAATTGGGGACGACTGCATTATAGGTCCGCACGCAGTAATTTATAATGGTGCAAGACTTGGTAACCGGGTTAAAATTTTTCAAGGGGCTTCAATTGCTAATTTTCCTCAAGACCTAAAATTTGGCGGAGAGAAAACTCTCCTAATAATTGGTGATGATACTGTTGTTCGGGAATTTGCGACCTTACATCGGGGAACTCTTGAGACGGGAAAATCTCAGGTAGGTAAAAATTGTCTGCTGATGGCTTACAGTCATATCCCGCATGATTGCTCTGTAGGCGATAATTGTATCATTGCGAACTCTGTTCAGATAGGAGGTCATTCACACATAGAAGATTGGGTAATTATCGGAGGTTTAGCAGGTTTACACCAGTTCTCTCGTGTTGGTGAACACTCAATGATTGCAGGTGCAGCAAAAGTAACGCAGGATGTGCCTCCATACATCTTAGCTGCACATAATCCCGCAGAATTTAACGGACTTAATGTTATCGGTTTAAGAAGAAGAGGATTTAATGCTGAAGATATTCAGATTTTAAAGGAAGCATACGGTTATCTGTATAGTAAATCTTTAAATGTTTCCCAGGCTGTGGAAGTTATTAAATCAAAGTTCGGTGATAATATTTATGTAAGAAAAGTTCTGAACTTTTTAAATGGAAGTAAGAGGGGAATAGTCGGTAAATGAAATGGCGTTTTATTGATACCGGCTTTAATACCGGAAAGTTTAATATGGACTTTGATTTTGAACTTGTCAATAACTTTGCTTTTGATTCACCCGTACTCAGAGTTTACAGGTGGAAGCCCTATTGTATTTCATTAGGTGCAAACCAGGATTTTAATTCTATCAATACAAATAAAACTGCTTCAGTCGGTCTGGATATTGTGAAGCGCCCAACTGGCGGAAGAGCAATATTGCATTCAGAAGAATTAACTTATTCGGTTGTTTATCCAGTTCCCGATAACAACTCACCAAAACGAATGTATCGTGAAATTAATCTTGCTTTAAAGAATGGATTAAAATATTACAATTCGATTTTGGAAAATATTGAACTTGAACATTCTCAACCGCATTTTCCATCGTTCTATAAAGATAAAAAGAGTATGCTCTGCTTCGCGGTTTCTGCAATGAACGAGCTTAACTATAAAGGTAAAAAGGTAGTGGGTAGCGCACAAAGGAAAATTGGAACTGTTATGCTTCAGCACGGGTCTATACTTTGCGGAAGTTATCATAAAAAAATTGTAGATTATCTAAATCTTCCATCTGATAAGCTCGAGGAAATTAATATTGAAATTGAGCAAACCACGACTGATTTGGAAACTATACTCGGTGAAAAGATTAATTATAAAAGGCTTGCAGATTCAATAAAAAAAGGTTTTGAATATCATTTTAAAATAAAGTTTGATAAAGATAAAGTTGAAGAATTAATTTCACAGGTGAATTGATGTCTACCGAAAAAGAAATAAGAAGGGTAACAACAAAAGCGCTCGCTATTCTTAAAAAGAATAAAGTTAAAATTACCGCGCTAACTGCTTACGATTTTATCACTGCTAAAATTTTAGACGAAGCAGGAATCGACATTATTCTTGTAGGAGACTCATTAAGTAATGTATTCCAGGGAAATGAAACCACTCTTCCTGTTACAATGGACGAAATGATTTATCATACAAAAGCTGTAACCAAGGGAGTTAATAGGGCTATGGTTGTTGTTGATATGCCGTTTATGTCTTATCAACTTAATACTGATGATGGATTTAGAAACGCCGGCAGAATATTAAAAGAAACTCATGCCGCAGCAGTTAAACTCGAAGGAGGAAAACGTGTTGCAGACGTTGTTAAAAAGATTACAGATAACGGTATACCAGTTATGGGTCATGTTGGTTTAACTCCGCAAAGCATTCACCAGTTTGGTGGTTATAAAGAAAGGGGAACAACCAAAAAGGAAGCCGATGAAATTTTTCAGGATGCAAAAATTCTTGAAAAGTCCGGAGCTTTTGCTGTAGTAATTGAAAAAATTCCGGCTTCACTTGCCAAAAGAATTACATCCTCATTAACAATTCCGACAATAGGAATAGGTGCGGGTAAATTTTGTGACGGTCAGATACTTGTTACCCCGGATATGCTTGCACTTAATGTAGATTTTCATCCACGTTTTGTACGGCATTATTCCAAACTTGCTGCTGAAATAAATAATGCAGTTAAGTCATATATAGTTGATGTGAAAAAAGGAAGCTTCCCCTCAAAAGATGAAAGTTATTAATTCCGAAATTTTCAAAACGTTTGCTCTCCGAAAAAAATCACTTCTTTTCTTCATAGTGGTTTTCGCTTTAACCATTCCAAACTTAGCGCAGGTTAAATCTGAAATATTCCTGAAGGGGGCAGCTATAACCGATATAGATGAAGAGGGTGGATTCCTTTGGGTTGCAACTTATGGGCAGGGAATTTACCGCTACTCGCTTACTGATGGTAAATGGGTAAACTATTCTACAAGTACCGGTAACATCGATAACGATCTATTTTATGCTGTTGAAGTAAGCAAAAATTTTGTGTGGGCTGCTTCTGTCGAAGGGCTTTATACGTTTACAAAGAAAGCTGGAAGATGGGGTAAAAGAAAATTTGCGCAGGGTGGTGAGTTCGGTAACTGGATAAGATCTTTAAGATACGATTCTTCACAAAATGTACTGTGGATTGGCAGGTTCAGAAATATTACCAGGTTTGATTTGAAAACCAGAAGATATAATGACATTAACCGCGTTCAGGGAACAGACGAGAAATCAAACACTATAAAATCTATTGAGCTTGATGGTGATAGTCTTATCTGGTTCGGAACAGAATCAGGAGTGCACATCTATAACAAAAAGAAAAAATTTACAGACCCTTCTGCATGGAGGTATTTTACAAACAAGCAAAAAGCTTTTAAAGAAGAAGGTAAGACGGTATCTGTATCAAGCATTCTTTTTGAAGGAAAGAATATCTGGTTTGGCACCGATGAATTTGTAACTGTTGATGACCCCGATTTCAATCTTGGGGGAGTTTACATTTTCGACAGAAAAATAAACTGGGATAGGATTTACAAAAGAGATGGTCTTGGTGGAAATGGTATTTATGCTTTGTACAGAATAGGCAACTACATCTGGACCGGAGTTTATGAATTTGATAAGCAGCAGAAAGTTGAATACGGTAAAGGTTTGTATCTGATTAATAGAATTACACGGAAAGTAACAACTGTTGATCTTAATGAACTGAATATCACCTCCTCAACAATTTTATCTTTTCATTTCGACGAAACAAATTTATGGATTGGAACAAGTGAAGGGCTTGTAAAATTAAAAATCGAAAATAAACTCGCCGAATGGTCTGCTGAAAAATAAAATCCCTTTTTTTTAAGTAAATAATATTATTGGGAAAAATTAATCCCGCTTTTTCTTCTGACTAGTCGTTTACTCTCCGCTTTATTTTTCTTAAGTTTAAACATCGAAAGGGTAGCATAAAGGGTGCGAAATGAAGAAATTATATACAGTTCTTCTTGCGCTGTCTGTTTGCTCTATCTCCTTCCCGCAGATCAGCGAAATAACACGACTTCCAGTCCAAAACCAATCCCAATCGATTAAAGAATCTGCTCCAATTTGGCTTTCAGAAAATGAAATCATCATTTTTTATGTCAGTCAGAGTAAAGACACAATCTTTTCAACAAAAAGTACAAATCGGGGAACCAGTTGGCAGGAACCAGAAGTCGTTCAGGTTGTAGGTTTATTAAACAATCAAGACGCTTTGGATTTATCGGCATTGTATTCTCTTAGCGGAAGAATTCTGCTTGCCTGGTCCATTCAAAATGAATCGATGAAATTAATTTATTCTGATGACGTAGGTGAGAATTGGTCACAACCGATTAATATTATGGGTGAAGGAGGTTTCCCGTTTGAAACAAGATCAAATGCTCTTAATCTTACACAATGGGAGAAAAATGAAATATGTCTGAGTTTTTCAAACGCCAGTTCTTCAGCAAGTTATTACAAATTAAGTTCTGACGATGGAGTTAATTGGAGTTCTAATCCTATTGATTTTCCCGGAATGGGAAGTGATCAAATTTTTTATCTTTCCGTTAACTCTATAAGTAACAATACACTTCTTGCCGTGTATGAAAGATTCGCTTTTCCCGAAGGGGGAATCTATTCAAGATTAAGTACAGATTTAGGTTTAACCTGGTCCGATCCACGGATAATTGCAGATGGTATTAATCATGAGATAATTCCAAAAGTTTCAGTTCTTGGGAACGATAATATCTTAATAGCATACCTTCGTGATAACTTAAACATCGCTACAAAATTTGGTCAGTTAGATATTTACTTTAAGACCAGCAGTGATAATGGTTCAGATTGGTCTTCAGAAAATCAATTCACCAGATATATCGGCGAGGATGGCTCTGCAAATTTATCATCTTTTCAAAATAAAACTTTCATCACTTTTTGTACGGAGAGATATTCAATAAGCCATCAAGGTTCAACTAAATTTCAAATTGATTATGGCATCTTGCAGGAATCACTCGATAAATTTACGCCTCCTAAAATATATAATGCTAATGTGCCAACTGAGCTTATAGATTATGAGCACAAAGAATTTGTATATCGTGTAACTGTTGTGGATGATGAAGCAGTGCAATCAGTTACTGCTTCGATGGAGAATTCAATTTATACAGCAGAAATGTTCGATGACGGCTTACATAACGATGGAGCAGCAAACGATTCTGTATTTGCAAATGTATTTCCGTTTGTTCTGGAACGTTATCTTTATGGGTATTCACTCTATGTAAACAAAATTGATCTCCCGCTGGATAACAGAGGTGTTCTGGCATATGTTAATGTGGCTTTTGGTCAGCAGGGTTCTATAATTGCAAATGATCCTGAAGATAATCAGGCAGTATATGAGGGTGACATTTATCTTGGGAATTATGGCGGAACCGGGAAATATGAGGAAGGGTCCTTTCTTTTCTCCGCAGGATTTTATCTCTCCGGTTATGTAAATGGAAACTTATTTGCAAATGGAGTTGGGAGTTCCCTTATTCGGGATTACCAGCCGGGAAA
>Ga0307425_1000922_pt1 | contig 18277 bp, 12 predicted proteins | sample SalMarWE160330MG_FD_202152 | JGI IMG/M metagenome (GOLD analysis project Ga0307425, IMG submission 202152) | Salt marsh sediment microbial communities from the Plum Island Ecosystem LTER, Massachusetts, United States - WE1603-30 | ecosystem: Environmental > Aquatic > Marine > Intertidal zone >...
TAATGGTGCATTGTTCTGTGAAGGTAATGTCACGAGGCTGACATTTATAACCGAAAGAGAGGGGTTTCTATCAATAGCATAACCGGGTGCAAAAATCAAAATAACGAAAAAAACCAGATGACATAAAAGAGAAACAGCAAAATTAGAAAAAAAATTCCGGCGCTCGTTGTCCTCGTCTTGATAAGTGTGAGGATATGTTCTTTTGTTCATCAGTTTATTGCTTTTTTGCTACGGACCTTTCTTTTTTTCAGGAATTGGTTCCGTCACCATGCCCAGCTTGTCAACTCCTGCCGCTTTTATCTCGGCCATAACACGGACGACAAATCCGTAAGATATGTCCCGGTCAGCCCGAAGATAGACCTCCCGGGTATCCCGACCTTCCAAGATTTTATTTAGTTTTTCCTGAAGAAAATCGATTTCGACCTGATAATTGTTAATAAATATTTGGTTTTGGTTGTTGATGGTAATGACGAGATTCTCTTTTTTTGCAGCAAGCGGCTGTGAAGTGGTTTCAGGCAGCGCAACATCTACGCCTTGCATCATCATTGGTGCGGTGACCATAAAAATAACCAAAAGAACGAGCATAACATCAACAAACGGTGTTACATTAATATCAGATATCAGGCGATCGCTGTCGGATCCGAGTGCCATTTTATCTCTCCTTGGGGGTTACATTATATCACGTTCAATAATATTTAAAAAATCTGCGGAAAAATTGTGCAGCTCAGATTCGATAATTCTTATCTTCTGCATAAAGTGATTAAATGCGATGACAGCAGGAATTGCAGCAGCCAATCCGGCCGCTGTTGCCACAAGTGCTTCTGAAATTCCCGGAGCCACGGCAGCAAGACTGGCGGAACCTTTAAGTCCGATGCCATGAAAAGAACTCATAATACCCCATACGGTCCCGAATAATCCGATGAAAGGTGCGGTGTTTCCGGTTGTGGCGAGGAAAGGAACCATTCGAACCATGCGGGTCGTTTCACTGTTAATCGCCCGGCGTAGTGAGCGTTTAACATTGTCGATTCCCGTAAATCTTGCGCTCAAAGATGTGTTTTCGCTGTCTGATGAGCGTTTCGATTCCGGTTTTTTTGACGTACCGGAACGGCTCAGATTTTTAAGTTCCGCATATCCTACGCGAAAGATTCTGGCAACTGGGCTGCCGCGCAGTTGCTTGGCTTTGGAAAACGCGTTGGAAAGATTCCTGCTCTTCCAAAAGAAATCAATGAATTCAGCCGATTCCGCAAATGCCTTTTTAATATAGCGATATTTCATGATCATGATTGCCCATGATGTGATAGAAAAAAACAGCAAAAGAAGCAGCACAAATTTAACCATTGGGCCGGCATGCATGATCATGTTGAATATGTCGATATTTGTAGAATTCATGTAAAAACTCCATAGGTTATAAAATTGTATTAATAAATCATTGGTTATCAAAGGACGATTTGAAAAATACGAACACCTTGATCCCTGAACTATATGAACCTGGTTTTGGTGTCAAGAAATTTGGTGGTTCCGGAGTTTTTCATTCATTTTTAGGTTGCTTTTGGAACAACCTGCAAATACACATAAAAGCTGAAACAACGGCTCCTTTCGAAAAATAGGAAAGAGAAAAGAGGAAAGAGGTTTACCCGCCTTTCCGCAGGAATCCGGAATCCTTCGGATCGGCGGCGCCAAAGGCGACCAGGGATAAAGGAAACCGCCCCGCCCGCCTCGCCTGAGCGAGAGCGATGGCGGGCAGGGGATGAACACGAATACACACAAATTAAAATAATAATATTTATGTTCATTTGCGTCCATTTACGGTTATCTATTTTCTAATTCCTATTTCCTAACGTTATTGCATTTAAAAAATAAGGATCTTTTTATGAAAAATATCGCAAATCTGCTGTTTCAGGCAAACATTTTAAAAAATATCCCCAGATCGGGCTACCATTTTCTGGGTGCAGGCAAGGAATCCGTAGCCGAACATTCATTTAGTGTGTCATTCATTGCCTTTGTCATGGTTCAAATGGAGCCTGATGTGGATGCATTCAGACTCATTTCCATGTGTCTGGTGCACGATCTTCCGGAAGCAAAAACCGGTGATCTCAATTATGTCCAGAAAAAATATGTAACGGCAAATGAAAATAAAGCGTTAAGGCATATCACCCAGAATTTACCGTTTGGTACAACACTTGTTGATCTTATCACGGAATTTAATGAACGTCGATCATTAGAGTCCAAACTGGCCCATGATGCAGATCAGTTGGCACTGATTTTGGATTTAAAAGCGCTTTTGGACATCGGGTACGACCCTCCGAAAAAATGGCTGCCGTTTGCCTTAAATCGTCTGGAGACCCAAACTGGTCAGGCCATTGCCAAAAGTATTATGAAAACAGAGTGGGATGCCTGGTGGCTTGAAAATTTTGTTGACAGCCCAAATAAAAAAGAATAGCTTTTTTTGTTTAGGTTTGACGATACTGATGATGTTTTTGAAAAATCGGAGGATAAAATGAATTGGCTCATCAATACCTTGTGGACTTCCGTTGGGAAAAAGCTGATGATGGCGCTTACCGGGCTTTTTTTCTGTGTTTTCCTAACCATGCACCTTGCCGGCAACCTGACCCTTTACTGGGGTAAAGACGCTTTTAACTCCTATGCCGAGCATCTTCATTCCTTAGGGCCGCTGCTGACGATCGCAGAATGGGGCTTATTGCTTTTTGCCGTGATCCATGTTTCTACGGGCTTGCTCCTTTTTTATCAGAATTTTAAAGCCAGACCCGAACGATATGCCGTCAACAAACGTGCCGGAGGCCGAACTCTGGGTTCGGCAACCATGCCGTACACCGGCGTTATTCTGCTGTTGTTTGTCATTTACCACCTGTTTAATTTTCATTTTGTGGATAAAACCCATACCACCATTTTTCAGGTTGTATCGACCGCATTTTCAAAGCCAAGCTATGTCGTCATTTATACGTTTGCCATGATCGTTGCTGCGGTTCATGTCAGTCACGGCTTTTGGAGCGCATTTCAGACCCTTGGCGCCAATCATCCGAAATACACGCCCTTTTTAAGGGGGTTGAGTCTGGTATTCTGTCTGATTGTCGGGATCGGGTTTGGTTTTATTCCGGTTTATGTTTCGCTATTAGTATAAGGAGATAACCATCATGCTTGACGCAAAAATTCCTTCAGGTCCCCTTTCGGAAAAATGGGATAAACACCGTTTTGAACTCAAACTGGTTAATCCGGCCAACAAAAGAAAATATACTATTATTGTGGTGGGTACCGGTCTTGCCGGCGGGTCTGCTGCTGCTTCGCTGGCCGAACTCGGATATTATGTGAAAAATTTCTGTATCCAGGACAGCCCGCGACGGGCCCACAGTATTGCCGCCCAAGGCGGAATCAATGCGGCCAAAAACTATCAAAATGACGGCGACAGTATCTGGCGCCTTTTTTACGATACGATCAAGGGCGGAGATTTCAGGGCCAGAGAAGCCAATGTCTACCGTCTTGCCCAGGTCAGTAATCATATTATCGACCATTGTGTTGCCCAGGGGGTTCCCTTTGCGCGCGAATACGGCGGCCTTTTGGCCAACCGAAGCTTTGGCGGCGCCCAGGTTTCCAGAACATTTTACGCCAGAGGCCAGACCGGGCAGCAGCTTCTGCTGGGAGCCTACGGTTCATTGATGCGCCAGGTAGCAGCCGGTCGGGTCACCATGTTCCCGCGACGACAAATGCAGGAGCTGGTGGTAATCAACGGACAGGCTAGGGGCATCGTTGTCAGGAATCTCATTACCGGCGAAATCGAAAGTCACGCCGCCGATGCAGTGGTTCTGTGCACCGGCGGATACGCCAATGTTTTTTATCTTTCCACCAATGCCATGGCATCCAATGTCAGCGCAATTTTCAGGGCCTATAAAAAAGGCGCATTTTTTGCCAATCCCTGTTACACCCAGATTCACCCCACTTGTATTCCGGTTCACGGAACCTATCAATCCAAACTGACGCTCATGAGTGAAAGTTTGAGAAACGACGGTCGGGTCTGGGTGCCGAAAACACCCGGAGATAACCGTCCACCGAGCCAAATCCCTGAATCTGAAAGGGATTACTATCTTGAGAGAAAATACCCGAGTTTCGGGAACCTGGTTCCCCGGGATGTGGCTTCGCGGAATGCCAAGGCCCAGTGTGACATGGCTAAAGGTGTCGGCGAAACCAGTTTTGCGGTATACCTTGACTTTGCAGATGCAATTAAACGCGATGGCAAAGATGTTATCGAACAAAAATACGGCAATCTTTTTCAGATGTATGAAAAGATTACCGCTGAGAATCCATACGAGGCCCCCATGATGATTTATCCCGCATCTCATTATGTCATGGGTGGGCTATGGGTTGATTATAACCTCATGAGCAATCTGCCGGGACTTTTCGTTCTGGGTGAAGCCAACTTTTCCGATCACGGCGCCAATCGTCTCGGCGCCAGTGCCTTGATGCAGGGACTGGCGGACGGCTATTTCGTGATTCCGTATACCATCGGCGGCTATCTTGTGGGAATGGATCGTACGAAAGTGACCACTGATCACCCGGCGTTTAAAGAAGCGACCCATTATGTCAACGAACGGACCCACAAGCTGCTTTCCATCAACGGAAAACGGACGGTGGATGACTTTCACCGTGAACTGGGTCATATTATGTGGGAATACTGCGGCATGTCGCGGAATGACGAAGGCCTTTTGAAAGCCAGGAAGCTGATTCATGCGCTTCGAGAAGAGTTCTGGGAAAATGCACTTGTCCCCGGATCGTCAGAAGACTTTAATCAGAGCCTGGAGCGCTCCGGCCGGGTGGCCGATTTTCTCGAGTTTGCAGAACTGATGGTCATCGATGCCTTTGAACGCAAAGAATCCTGTGGCGGTCATTTTAACGAAGCCTACCAGACCGAGGAGCATGAGGCCAGGCGTGACGATGAAAATTTCTGTCATGTGGCTGCGTGGGAATATAAAGGGGACGACAAGGAACCCGAACTCCATAAAGAACCGCTGGTTTTTGAAAATGTTGAACTCACACAAAGGAGTTACAAGTGACAAAAAATATAAACATCACCATAAAAGTCTGGCGCCAGAAAGGGCCCCGTGTAAAGGGCGGATTTGAAACCTATCATGCGGCCAATATTTCAACGGACATGTCCTTTTTGGAGATGATCGACGTGGTCAACGAGCAGCTGACCCTCGACGGCAAAGATCCCATTGCATTCGATCACGACTGCCGGGAAGGTATCTGCGGCATGTGCGGTGCTGTAATAAACGGTCGTTCCCACGGTCCGGAAAAAGGTACTACACTTTGCCAGCTTCACATGCGGCATTTTTCCAACGGAGATACGATTGTCATTGAGCCATGGCGTGCCAAGGCGTTTCCAATCATCAAAGACCTTGTTGTGGATCGCAGCGCCTTTGATCAGATCATCATTGCCGGGGGTTATATTTCCGTGAACACCGGCGGCGCCCCGGACGCCAATGCCCTACCGATTCCCCAGGAAATTTCAGAAAAAGCCATGGATGCGGCCGCCTGTATCGGGTGCGGCGCGTGTGTGGCCGCCTGCCCCAATGCAGCGGCCATGCTCTTTACCGGTGCGAAGATCTCTCAATTAGCTCTTCTTCCCCAAGGAAGACCCGAGGCGACAAAACGGGCGCTCGACATGGTTCGAAAGATGGATGAACTCTATTTCGGCAACTGCACCAATGAAAGAGAATGCGAAGCAGAATGCCCCAAGGAGATTTCCATCTCCAATATCGCCCGTATGAACCGGGAGTTTTTCAAGGCTGGGATCGGTTCTGCAGTCATGTAGTACACATCCGTGAAAATGGTATAATCTAATATCATTATAAGCGTATGAGTACCCCCACCCCACCTCTCCTTTTAAGGGTGGGGGTAAAAGCTAAATCCTAAAATAATATTATCCTTCCCAATACATTTGCCTAAAAATTTTTTCGGACAGCCATACTGTATTGACATAGATTAAACTTTATGATGCGAAATTCGGTGGTCCCGTAAAAAGTCAAAAAAAGCGACCATTTTACGAATTCATCAAACTTGAATTATATTTATTTATGAGTTATTAACGTAAAAAACTTACCAAAACATAAAAGGAGGCCGTCATGCTAATGGGGAAAAACATTTTTTATATTTTTGTAATTATAGTATTTTTATCATTTGTCGGTGCCTGTACAAGCACCAGTGTCAATGTCAAACCCATTGCCAAGTCAGAAAATCCTGTCGATCATATTAACCGTCTGGAAAATGATCTATCCGCTGCATATAAAAACCAACTCAATGTTCTGGCCCCCACCAGGTTCGCAAAGGCGGAGTCATCACTTAATAAGGCCAAAAAAGGGCTTAAACAGGGAGAAGAGCTGTCCGAAGTCCTTGGCAATATCGCCGAGGGGCAGGCCCAGCTTCAAAAAGCTGAAGAAATAACACGAGTTACACGAACCACAATGGCCGACTTGATTAAAAGTCGCAATCTTGCACGACAAGCAGGTGCTGCAAAATTAGGATATGATTATACCGACGCTGAGCAAAAATTTTTGAGTCTTACAAAAGCCATTGAAAAAGGTGACCTGGCATATGCTGAAAAACACAAGACAGCGCTCACCGAAACCTTTCGCAGCCTTGAATTACGTGCCATTAAAATCGAAACTCTAGGAGAGGTGCGCAAGCTTATCGAACGGGCCAAAAACAATAGAGTTGATAAAATAGCGCCCCGGTCTTTTAAACTTGCCCAGAATAAACTGTCTGAAGCCGATGCGTTTATTACTCAACATCCTTACGAGAAAGAAATGATGCAGCAAAAAGCCAACGAGGCTTTGTTCATGTCGCAGCGGTTGTTTCAGGTCGCCGATCAGAGTGAAAAAATTAAAGACATGAAACCCGAAGAGTTGACGCTCTGGGTGGAAAAAATCTTGTACGACATAACGGCCAAACTTGCTGTAATGGACATGCGTAACCAGCCTTATAAGATACAGGTGGAGAATATCGTCGGTTCAATTGATACACTCCAGAAGGACCGTCAATTCATGTTTGACAAGGTCAAAACGCTCAAATCGGAAATAGAAACTAAAAATTCACAAATCGCAGACCTTGAGGGAAAGACCCGGGAACAGCAAATTATTAAGGAACGTCTGGCAGCTGAAAAGCGATTCAATCAATTGTTCATAGAAGTCCAAAATCTTTTTAGTCCGGATGAAGCAGAGGTCTACAAAAAAGGGACTTCACTGATCATTCGTTTGAGAGCGATTCAATTTCCTGTGGGAAAAAGCGTTATCATGCCGGACAATTATCCCCTGCTCAGTAAAATCCAGCAGTCTATCCGGATATTTGGTGAACCGGATGTGATCATTGAAGGTCATACGGACAGTACAGGCTCAAATGAAATTAACGAGCATTTATCCCAGCAAAGATCCGATAGTGTGCGCCAGTATCTATTGGCAAACAAGACATTGTCCTATGACCGAATCGTTGCAGTGGGTTATGGCTCTTCAAAACCTTTGGCTTCCAATGCTACAGAAAAAGGCCGTGCCGTCAACCGTCGAATTGATGTCATTATTAATCCCCAAGCTCAGTTCGGTGGGAGTTAATACATGAATCTTGCATGAAAATTACATTGGTATCGTAATTAGTGGTTGGCAAAATAATCAATTTTTGAAAATCTCGCGTTCATCCCCGTCATTTATGGAGGGGATGAATGCGGTGCGGGATAGAGGAAATATAATCCCCATCCATGATTTTCAAGAAGCCCCACCTTTCAAGGCGGAGGGCTTTACTTTTCTATATTCTCTAATAAACCTTTCGTGTTCCATGCCGTTTCCCGATCACTTCAAGGGTGCTGTTCACCACCACAGACGCTTTCGGATCGATACTGAAAATAACATTTTTTAGCTTGGCGAGTTCGGTCAGCGTGGTTATGGTAAAGATCACTTCTTTTGGAGTGCCGGTATTAGCGACCTGAGCTTGCAGAAAAGTGGCACTCTTGGTTGACCTTTTTAAAAATTTCTTCGGCAATTTTTCTATACTTATCCGAGATGACGATTGTGGATAACCGCTGGTTAAAGCCCGTAAGTACTGCATCAAGAGTTTTGCTGCCCGTGAACACATAAATCAGGCCGTAAAGCGCAATCTGAAGACCGAAAAAAAAATAGGCGCCTGTTATGATTACCATCGCATTTACGAAGAAACTGATCAGACCGGTCCGCAGTCCGAATTGCTTATTCCCGTATATTGCCAGAACATCCTCGCCGCCCGCAGATCCTAAAGAACGAAGAACAATTCCGGCCCCCATGCCGCAAATGATGCCGCTGAAGACGGCGACCAAAATAGGGTCTTTAAGATGAAGCGGAGGCGTTTTAATGACCACGGCAGCCAGGGAGAAAAGTGCCATCCCATGTGTTGGGAACATCAAATTTTTAGGATTGGCTGTCCTATTCCAAAATTATCTGGTATAAATATTTGCGCACAAGACATATTATCTCAATTGATCGTAAACAAAATGGGGAAAATATCTATGTTAAAAAAAATACTATTATTGCTGAGGATTCATCTTTAATCCATTTATATCAGTGGCCGGCTAAGGGCGATGCAGACCGGCACTTGGACCGCAGTAAACTTCTTTGCCCGGAAACAACAGGAGTATGGGGTTATGGAAAGCCATCAAAAAGTTTTATTTATCGATGCTGCAACAGCATATTACCGCATAGATCGGTTCACTGTTGGTGAACCCTTCTTCGGCACCATCGATCTTGGCCTTCATCTTGCAGGCCGATACAGATCCTTGAATATTGGAACAGGACTGCTTGCAGGATCTATTTTTCCAGGCGCAAACCGGCTGTTTTTCAGCGGCTTTTCTCCATGCTGGACCGGTTTTTATGTTTCATCCATGGGTGGCGCCGGATTGGTTTTCGATAATCTGGGCGTTAATATGATTTCTGTCGTCAACAGAGCCTCTATTCCTTCTATTTTATATCTCAACAGAAACGGGGGCGAGGAAGTTGAAATTAGAATTGAGCCGGTTCAAATTCAAAAAATATGGCAAGAAGGGCGAAGAGGCATATATTCGTTAATGGATTATACGTTTAAACGCTTTGGTGAGTATTATCCGAACGATCCCCGAATTCTTGCAGTCGGTCCTGCTTCGGCCGTCACAGACTTTGGGGCCGTTGCTTCTGTCCCCATCTCCAAGGGCAAATTGGGTTTTGCCGATACGTGGGCGGGACGCGGGGGCTTTGGTTCCAAGCTTTTGCAGGAACATGGAATTGCTGCAATCATCTATGGAGGAACGTTTATTACCGAGGATTTTCGAGATAGAAAGGTAGCAGATCAGTGGTTTATCGATAAATATCAGAAAAAAATGGCGTCAAAGGATCTGGAAGCGACAACCAAATACCGGTTTGATCCTGATTTTCAGACAGGAGGAACCCTGGGCGTTAACTTTGCCACGTTAGCCGGTAACATGTTGTCTTTCAATTACAAAAGTATCTTTATGAGTGAAGAAGAAAGATTAGAGATACACGATAAATTCATACTTGACCATTATTTGAAGCAGTTTAACGAAGAAACAATTGTACCTAAGAAACAAAAAACGTGTGGTGAGCCCTGTGTAGCCGTTTGTAAAAAACTGCATGGAAAATACAAAAAAGACTATGAACCCTATCAAGTGATGGGTCCTCTATCAGGTATTTTTGATCAGCGGGCTGCTGAAAAGCTGAATCATCATGCTGATATGTATGGATTCGATGCAATTTCTGCGGGCGGCATTGTCTCGTGGCTGATGGAATGTCTATACGAAGGATATTTAACCCCAAAAGAACTCGGCATAAAACAAATTCCGGTTTTTTCTTATAAGGATTTTAACATATCATCGGATTCCATGCACAATGCAGACATCGGTATCGCACTTCTCGACTCAATCATCGAAAAACAAAACATCATTAATTTAAAAGAAGGTGCCCGCAAGTTTGCACGCCGGCTTTCCAGGGATAAAGGCCACCAAGTTCTGGATGCTTTTGTTTATAATGCATATGCCCGAAACGGCTGGATGGTTCCCAACCAGTACTGGACTCCGGGTGTGCTTTCACCCATGCCGATTATGGGAAAATATTATATGTTTTATGGGAAAGATTTTCTTCCACCGCGTGTTCTGGGCCAAAAAAATGCCGATCGTTTCCAAAAAGAATTGATCCTGGACAATCTGGGTATGTGCCGGTTTCATAGAGGTTGGGCCGAAGAAATGATTCCCGAAATTTTGGAATCGCTTTATGGACTCAAGGAAAAATTCCTAAAAACGATTTCTGAAACGGCCAGCCGCATTAACGGCCGAAATTCTTCTGTTTTTTGGGAATCTAACAGAAATGTCGAAATCATATATACCTTTTTAAAAAGAAAACAAACGGTTGAAGGAACTAACGATGCCGAGCTTTTAAAATGGATTGAAAAATTCGAGGCGGACAAGAAAGAAGCTGCGTTAAATTTCTGGTATGAAATTCACAAAGGTATCCATGAATCGCTGAAAGAATATTAAATCTGAGTTGAGCGAGTGTCGAGTTTGCCGGTCGCGAGATCCCGCTCTGGCGGGGAGATAAGCCCCGCGGTGCGGGATCTACGCTTCGCTTCGACAAGCCTTGAGCGTAGCGAAATCCGGAAATTTTCAAAATCAGCATTTTATAAATATACTTAAATTGAAATATTCAAATGAATATGTGGCTTGAAATCATTTTTTCTTCAGTGTAATTACCTCAACCCCATTTTTTTAAAAAACATACCCTTTTGAAATAAAAGCTGTAATGAAACCGACAAGGGAAAGTGTTAACAGATATAGAGCCTTAATCTCTGAACACCATTTTAAAAGGCTGCGCTAAAGACCAAAGCTTTTAAATGTTTAAGTGCATTTTGGTATATAATTGACGCCACGATAGGGGATTCGCCGGTTTAAAAGCCGTAAGTGCTTAACGTCTGCAAACATGAAAAACGGTCGTTATTTGACACCTATTCTCTTTATGCCTCTCGAAACGAGGGCACGCGGTTGGCGAGAATATTCGACAAGGCAAGACCGACCCGAGGGGTAAGGGTTTCATGGATTTTATGTCAATGGCTTAACATAAAATCAGCCAAAGCCGTCCGGTCCGAATCGGACATGGCCTTTGTCTTTTCGAGTTGCCTTTTCATTGTGCCGGCTCTTTCCGGTTTGACAATCGGACCGGCTTCTCCATTAAGATACCTTACTAATTGTTTTTGTTTTCCTTTATATGCCTTGGCCAAATCAGGAAGGGAAGGAATTGTGCCGGAAGAGCGTCCCGACTTGTGACAAAAAATGCAGCCTTTTGATTTAAAAATTTCCTCTCCCTGCTCATCCGCAGATAATGCTGATACAAAAAAGAAACATAAAAAAATAACAAGAATTGCACCTGATGTTTTCATGGTTCAGCCTCCTTCTAATTTTGTCTCACGCCAGATATTTCCCGCGCTCATTGAAATCAAACCAGCTGATAATCTTGACGCCAGGGTCGCCCGGCGCTATCATGCTCGTATGGTAGACGAAGAAGGGCTATCCAGCGATATGGGGTGAATCATAATTCGGCATTTTATCACCCATTTTGACTTTTATATCAAGTTTCTATGTTCCTTTCAAGAAAAACAAGGGATAATGCCGAATCGGGTTTTTTCCTGGATCTTGCATGAAATTAATGACCATGAGACTGATTAAAAAAATCTTTTTGCTTTCAGGCATCTTCCTGTGTCTTATCATGCTTCTTCTTTCAGGCATCGGCTTTTATCTCTATTATCATCCTGAACAAATAAAGCCGATGGTAGAAAGATCGCTTTCTACATACACAGGCGCATCATGTACCATAGAAAACCTCTCCTATTCTTTTAAACCGATGTTTTTAGAGGCCAAGGGAATTCTGTTAAAGCCCTTGAAACCAACGAAAACCTTTTCTGTGGAGATTCCTTTTATCAGAGCGGATATGGAGATTGAGGGTCCATGGGGTCACAGAACCCTTGTTCTAAAAAATATGCAGATGAACGGATTATATCTGGACCTTTTTTCCGAGGGGGTCACATTTCCCGGCATCTTGCCTGCGAAAAGAGGGCCTTCTTTTCCGGCCGGAATGGCTCGGGGCTTTATCGGCCTCTTTTTCTTTCGAGACATCAAATTTGGGTCAGGGGAACTTCTTGACGGACGTATCTCGGCAGCTATGGGTGATCAAGCTTTTAAGGCCCAACGAATCCATGCCAAAGTCAGCGCCGACAAACCGCTTTTTTTATCGTTTGCTTTGGACGTCAAAAATGCTTCCCGTAATATGAATTTTACAGCGCCGAAGGTGAACATCCTCGGCAGCACAACCTTTGACATCAACGACCTCAAATTCAGTGGCACGCTTGAATCTCAAGACATGAGACTTAAAGACTCGGAACTTAGCATCCAAAAAATAAAGGTGCTCTCGAAATTTACATATCGCCACGGCTCCGAAAATCTGGATGTCGAAAGTCTTATCGTCCGTTGCGAAGGGATTGCTTTGGGATCTGATTTAAAAAAGACGGAATCATTGCCCGTCTCAGTGACCGGTGCTGAATCTTTGTCCATGGAAACCGGGTTTGCCTATACCATAAAACAGAGAAAAATCGCCGTTGCTCCCTTAAAACTTCATATTGGCGGCCTGTCCCTGATGGAAAAGGCGGATAAGATCATGCCGCCTTTGGACATCGACCTTAAGGCAAAGGAAGTTTCCGGCATTTATCCTGTGATCGAGATTAAGGATGCCGTCGTACAAATCCCCCAGGTAAAAATTAATACCAAAAATCGGGAGACTTTCATCGGAGATGTTCGCGCTCATATCCCGGATGGCCGCATCGACATGGAAAAAACATCCGTTACCCTACCAAAGGTCCGATTCGACGCTGCTGGTTTGAAAAATCTTTTACTTGGCATTCGTTTACATGAACGCAATCTTAATCTTACGGTTCAAGGGAAGGAGACCTCACTTTTCCATGCCGCTGTTGCTTACCACCTGATTCCGTCGGATTGGAATATTAAGGGTCATGATTCCATCCAAATCAACGTCACAGGGCCCCAAACCGGACCCTGGCAGGTGAAAGCAAAACTGTCTTTCGATGATCTTGTATTTCAAAACAAGGACGAGAGCATCATGGGGGAAAACGTTTCCCTCAGCACGGGGATCGAAGGTGATGTGGATTTAAAACGTTCCAGGATGACGTTTGCCGCCGATATTAACTCCCAAACCGGCGAAGTCCTTTATGATCGTTATTATCTGAACTTGAAAAGAAACCCCATTGTCACGTCCTGCAACGGGACCTACGATCTTCAAAAAAAATTGATAGAACTATCCAAACTCCGATTCGACCTGACCGGTATCCTGCCCTTTGAAATTCAGGGATTTTTTAAACAGGGTGTGTCGAAAGCCAGTGCCGATGTTACAATGATTCTTCCGAAAGTACCCTTGAAACCGATATTTCATCATTTTTTGCAAGAGCCCTATAAAACCGAAAAACCCTTTCTGGCAACCCTTGAGACCGGGGGAACCGTTTCTGCTGAATTCAAGATCAAAGGATTTCAAGATGCGTGGCAGGTCAGGGGGCGTCTCGGGTGGCTTGGGGGTAATTTTTCTTTGCCGGAAAAAGGTATTGCCCTAAAAGGGATTCACTTCGATCTTCCCGTCTGGTACCGAACCGGAGTCGCCAAAACCCCTGTTAAGACGTTAAGCGGCAAGTTAGATATTGAATCCATAACCGTTCCCCTGCTGCCGGAACAGCCGCTAAACATCCTTTTGGATACCGGTCCGAACCGGATATCCGTGGAATCCCCGACTGTAATACAGGTTCCCGGCGGGGATGTCCGATTGGGACCCGTGCAGATCGAAAAACTCTTTGGTCGGGACCTTACCATCCAGACCCGTCTGGAATTTGACGACATAAAGCTTCAGCCCTTCTTGTCTAAGATCTGGAAGCGGCCCTTAGGGGGCACCCTAACCGGTACGCTAAACCCCATCCGATACGAAAATCAAGCTGTTACCACCATAGGGGAACTCAAGGCCGAAGTATTCGAAGGCAAGATCGTTTTATCCGATTTGGGGGCTTCGGGGGTTTTTACGTCGGCACCGGTCTTTAAGCTCAATGTAAAATGGAAGGATCTTTTGCTGTCCGAAATGACAACAGATACCGCATTCGGAACCATAGAGGGGGTCCTGGAAGGTCAAGTTCGTAATGTTGAGATGGCCTACGGCCAACCCCAGAGATTCAATCTTTTACTGGAAACGGTTCAAACAAAGGGAATTCCCCAAAAAATCAGCGTTAAGGCCGTAGAAAACATTGCGCAGATTGGCGGGGGACAGAGCCCCTTTATGGGGTTGGCGGGCGCCTTTGCATCTTTTTTTAAAAAATTTCCCTATGAAAAAATCGGTATTCGGGCCTCTCTTGAAAATGACGTGTTCACGGTCAACGGCACCATTAGAGAAGGCGGCACAGAGTATCTGGTAAAAAGAGGTAGATTTTCAGGGGTAGATATTGTAAATCAGAATCCGGATAACCGTGTCAGTTTCAAGGACATGGTTAAAAGAATCAAAAGGATCGGCGCCAAGGGGGGCCCGGTTGTCAAATGACAAAGGGAGGTTTATATGAAAATGTTTCAAAAACCCATATGGATGGCAATGGCGTTCGCGATGATCACCCTGTTTGCCTGCGTGACCATAAATATTTATTTTCCGGCAGAAAAGGTTGAATCCGTTGCCGGGGATATCGTGAATGATATCCGGGGCAAAAAGCCCCCTCAAAAGGATAACCAGTCCAAAAACCATAAAGGATTTTCTTTTAAGGTCAGGTTCGCCTTGTCTCCTGCCAGTGCGTGGGCACAAGACGTGACCACTGTTTCCAATCCTACCATTCGAGCCTTAAAGGAAAAAATGAAAGCCCGTTTTCAAGCGCTGAAACCTTACTACCAGAAAGGCGCCCTGAATGAAGGGGGTGACGGCTATCTCTCCGTGGCAAACACCGGCGATTTGAACCTCAAGGAGAAAAGGGATCTTAACGGCCTCGTGGATGCCGAAAACAGCGACCGAAAGACCCTCTATTCAGAGGTGGCCAAAGCTCTGAAAATAGATCCGGGTCAGATCGGCCGGATTGCAGGGATTTTTGCCAAAGAGTGGCAGAAGCCGGTGCGGTAGGGCTCGAAATGGGGCATTCGGCACTTTCCGTTTCCCCATTTTTTCGTCTGAAGTATTCCGTTCAAGCGTTAAACGATGACCAGTCCACGTCCTAAGTGCACTAATTCATAAATACGTAACCGTATTTACGAATACATTTACTAAGCCTCTGATACAGAGGATTCGCGGACAAGGTCTTTGGAGTGGTCGCGGGCAACAAGCATGTAGATCGACGGGATGACGAAAAGCGTAAAGAGCGTGCCGACGGCCATGCCGCCCACAAGCACCAGACCGATGGAGTTACGGGCAGCGGCGCCTGCACCGGTGACCAGTGTCAGCGGAAAGTGACCGGCAATGGTGGCCCCGCTGGTCATGAGAATCGGGCGCAGGCGGGTCAGGGCTGCTTCGCGGACAGCCTCTCGTTTGGATCGACCTTGCACCTGCAGCTTGTTGGCGAACTCAACAATGAGTATGCCGTTTTTCGACACCAGGCCGACGAGAGTCACCAATCCCACCTGGGAATATATATTGAGTGTGGTCGTCCAGCCGTGTGTCCAGAAGGGGACGTTCGGGTCGGGTATCTTCAGGAAAGTGAAAATGAGTGCGCCGAACATCGCCAGCGGCACCGAACCGGCGAGAATGACGAAAGGATCGCGGAAACTGTTGAACTGGGCCGCAAGCACGAGGAAGATGAGGACCACGGCGAGCCCGAATGCCGGGAGAAACTTATCCCCTTCGGTGCGGAGTTGGCGCGACTCACCCGTGTAATCCAGCACGTAGCCTTTGGGCAGGATTTTGGCGGCTTCGTCCTCCAGATAGCGCAGCGCCTGGTCAAGAGGACGGACGCTCACGCCGCTGATCGTAACGGCGTTGAGTTGCTGGAAGCGGTTCAGCGAGCGTGGCACGGTGCTGTTACGGATCGTGGCGATCGTGCTGAGCGTAACGAGCTGTCCGTTCGGTCCGGTAATGTAGATGTTTTCGAGCTGATGCGGGTTGAGACGATCCATGCGTTTAATCTGCGGGATGACCTTGTAGCTGCGTCCGGCAATGCTGAAGCGGTTGACATAATTGCCGCCCACCATGGACGCCAGGTCGGCACCGACCTGCTGGAGGTTGAGACCCAGATCGGCCACCAGGTCGCGATTGATGACGATCTCCGACTGGGGCTGATCGATCTTGACGTCGATGATCGGCGGGAAAGCGAACAGACCGCTCTTTATCGCTTTGAGCTGAATTTGCCGTGCAAAATCAAGGATCTGGTCCGGCTCGGCCGTTGATGCGAGGATGAATTCCACCGGGAACCGGCCTCCGCCCGGGAGCGCCGGCGGCGTCACCGGCAGCACCCGTACCCCCGGAATGGCATGCAGCTTTTTCTGGACATCAGGCAGCACCTGAAAGACGGTGCGCTTGCGTTCGTCCCACGGCTTCAGAACCATGCCACCGAAACCGGAGGTCGGATACGTAACCTGAAAGGTGAAGTCGGACTCCGGCTCGCCGAGAAAAACCCGGTTAACCGCTGCCGCATACCGGCTGTTCTGGTCGAGGGTGGAATTGGCTGCCGATTCAATGATGCCGAAAATGACGCCCTGGTCCTCAGTGGGTGCCAGTTCCTTGGGGGACATGGTGAACATGGGGATGGTCAACAGGCTCACAACGATCCACACCATATACACGGCCGGACGGGCGTTGAGGGTGGCGTCAAGCCGGCGGCCGTAAAATTCACGGAACCGTTTGAAATCGCGGGCGATTTTTCCTGAAAGCCCGCGCTCCGCCATCCCCGGTTTCAGCATCATGGACGACATCATGGGCGACAGTGTGAGGGCGACGATCCCGGAAATGATGACCGCGCCCGACAGTGTGATGGCAAACTCGCGAAAGAGAGTGCCGGTAAGGCCGCCCTGTAAACCGATGGGTGCATATACAGCCGCCAGCGTCACCGTCATGGCGATGATGGGACCGACGAGTTCGCGTGCGCCGAACAAGGCGGCATCGAGGGGAGAGCGGCCCAGGCTCAGATGCCGCTCTACGTTTTCCACCACCACGATGGCATCATCGACCACAAGACCCACGGACAGCACAATGGCCAGCAGTGTGAGCAGGTTGATGGTAAAGCCGAACACCTGTATCAGGAACACCGCCCCGATGAGAGACAGGGGAATGGCCACAACCGGAATGAACGCCGATCGAAGCGAGCCGAGAAACAAAAAGATGATGATCATGACGATCAGCAGGGTTTCGCTTAGGGTTTTGAGCACTTCGTGGATGGCATTTTCGATATAGGTGGTGGCATCGTAGGCGACGCGCGCCTTCATGCCGCTGGGCAGATCTTTCTGGACGCCCGCCATCCCGATGCGCACGCGGCGGATCACGTCCAGAGAGTTGGCGTTGGGCAGAGGCCAGATCCCCATGAATACGGCGGTTTGTCCGGAAAAGTGCACCTCTGCATCATAATCTTCCGCACCCAGCACGACATCGCCGATGTCCTCCAATCGCACGATGGCACCGGCTTGCTCGCGGATGACGAGACGCTTGAACTCCTGTACGGAGCTAAGGTCAGTGTTGGCGGTCAGGTTGACCTGGACGAGAGAACCTTTGGTACGGCCGACGGCGGCAAGGTAGTTGTTGGCAGCCAGGGCCTGGCGTACTTGCACCGGGCTGATGTTGAACGCGGCCATACGCTCGGGTTTGAGCCAGATGCGCATGGCAAAGGTGCGGGCGCCGAGGATATCGGCACGCTGTACGCCTTCGATGGCTGAAAGCCTCGGCTGGACGATGCGGACAAGATAATCGGTGATCTCATTCTGCTTTAAAACATCGGACGTGAAACTGAGATAGGCCGATGCGAACTGGGTGTCGGCCGACTCGACGTTGATGATAGGCACTTCGGCTTCCGGCGGCAGGTCATTGCGGACCTGGTCCACTTTGGAGCTGATTTCCGAGAGTGCCTTGATGGGATCGTAGTTGAGCTTCAGACGTGCGGTGATGGTCGAAACCCCCAGACTGCTTTGCGACTGGATATAATCGATGCCGTCGGCCGCCGCAATGGCACGCTCCAGCTTTGTCGTGATGAATCCGGCCACCAGGTCCGCGCT
>Ga0307425_1000923_pt1 | contig 18266 bp, 30 predicted proteins | sample SalMarWE160330MG_FD_202152 | JGI IMG/M metagenome (GOLD analysis project Ga0307425, IMG submission 202152) | Salt marsh sediment microbial communities from the Plum Island Ecosystem LTER, Massachusetts, United States - WE1603-30 | ecosystem: Environmental > Aquatic > Marine > Intertidal zone >...
TGCGATAGAAGTTAATTTAATCACGCCGATAGCGATGGAGAAGGAGTTGAGGTTTGCTATTCGTGAAGGGGGAAGGACTGTTGGTGCCGGCGTTATTAGTGAAATCTTAGAATAGGTGGTACGAACATGTTAACCAACCAAAAGATCCGGATCCGCCTCAAGGCTTACGATCATAAATTACTGGATCAGTCAGCAATGGAAATTGTGGAGACAGCAAAGGAGACTGGAGCGAGAATCGCTGGCCCAATTCCCCTTCCAACTGTTATTAATAAATACTGTGTTCTGAGATCACCTCATGTGAATAAGAAATCCAGGGAGCAATTCGAAATAAGGACACACAAGCGCTTATTGGATATCCTGGAGCCGACACAGCAAACAGTTGATGCGCTGATGAAGCTCGATTTGGCCGCTGGTGTGGATGTCGAGATCAAGCTGTAAATTCTTTTTAGGGCTGTCTAGCTAACCGGAGCTGTATTCTGATGGTAAAGAGGCTTTTTGGCAAAAAATTGGGTATGATGAGGTATTTTATCGACGAAGGGAAGAGTGTCCCCGTTACCGTTTTGAAGATAGGTCCTTGCGTGGTGATACAGAAAAAGAACTCTGAGAAGGATGGCTATAATGCCATACAAGTTGGGTACAATCCTAAGAAAAATGGGCGTGTAAATAAGCCTTTGCAAGGGCATTTTAGGCATGTGGGAGGGAGATGTTTTGCCCACCTAAAGGAAATCCATGTTGATGACCCGGATGCCTTTGAGCTTGGCCAAGAAATAAAATCTGATATCTTTAGTGTTGGGGACCTGGTTCATGTTAGAGGCATAAGCAAAGGCAGAGGCTTTACCGGGGTCATTAAGAGATGGGGCTTTTCAGGGGGAAGGAAAACCCATGGATCACGTTCCCACAGGATCCCGGGTTCTATTGGATGCAGCGCCACTCCGGGACGTGTTCAGAAAGGAAAGAAGCTCCCCGGTAGGATGGGATGTCAACACGTCACAATCAAAAACCTTAGAGTGGTTGACATAAGACCGGAGATGGATGTGGTTCTGGTTTCTGGGGCCGTGCCGGGAAGCAGCGAAGGCTTAGTAGAGATTAGTAAAGCCTAAGACATGTATTAGAAACCTTAGAGGGACAAGATGACCGTTGTGGATGTTTATAGTCTGGAGAGGGAAAAGATATCCGAAGTCGAATTGAATGACGGGATTTTTGGCGTTCCCATAAAGATAGATGTCCTTCATGGGGTTGTGGTTAGCCAGCTCAACAATAGGAGGGCTGGAAGCGCTGCTACGAAGACCCGTTCAGAGGTTAAATTTTCAGGCAGGAAGCTGTGGAGGCAAAAAGGCAGTGGCCGTGCAAGGGCGGGCGCTGCTTCTTCTCCTACGAGAAAAGGCGGGGGGGTGACCTTTGGGCCAACTCCTCACGAGTATTATCACAAGGTGCACAAAAAGGTAAGAAAGGCCGCGTTGCGAATGGCGCTGACAGACAAAGTTCAATCTGATCAGTTAATTGTCGTCAACGATTTTAGTTTGCCCCAAATCAAGACAAAAAATTTTGTCGGTGTTATAAATAATTTCGAAGTAAAAAAGGCCCTAATTGTTACAAAAGACAAACTTGTGAACCTGGAGAAATCGTCTAAAAATGTTCCATGGGTTAAGGTGATAAGATATCAAGGTCTTAACGTTTATGACGTCCTGAAATATGAACACCTTTTTTTGGAAGAATCCGCGATTGGAAAGATAGAGGAGGCGCTGATTTCGTAGTGGATGTCTATCAAGTGATCAAAGAGCCACACATTACCGAGAAGGCAACCTTGGAGAAAGAGAAGGCTAATCAAATATGCTTCAAGGTACATAAGCGTTCAAATAAGATTGAAATAAAACACGCCGTCGAGACCCTCTTTAAGGCAAAGGTTTTAGACGTAAGGATTATGAATGTGCGTGGAAAGCGCCGTGTAATGGGAAGGAATGCAGGAAAGAAACCTGACTGGAAGAAGGCGATGGTCAAGCTGGTCCCCGGAGAAAAGGTGGAATTTTTTGAAGGAATATAGGGCAAACCAAGGAATACCAAAAGATGGGCATAAAGACTATTAGGCCAACCTCACCTGGAAGAAGATTTCAGAGTTTTTCTTCCTTTGACGAGATTACGCGTGAAAGGTCGGAAAAAGGTCTGTTAAGGCCTTTAAGAAAGTCAGGCGGCAGGAATTCGAGAGGTCGCAAGACCATACGACACAGGGGCGGCGGTCACAAGCGGATGTACCGAATGATTGATTTTAGAAGAGACAAGGATGGCGTGCCTGCCAGGGTTGCTTCTATAGAATATGATCCAAACCGGTCTGCCAATATTGCCCTTTTACATTATGCAGATGGAGAAAAGAGATATATATTGGCTTCTCATAAGCTCCAGGTGGGAGAGCACGTATTTTCCGGTACAAGTGCTGAAATCAGGGTTGGAAATGCGGTCTCTTTAAAGGAGATACCATTAGGGACTTTTATTCATAACATTGAGTTGAACATCGGCCACGGTGGGCAGTTAGCTAGAAGTGCCGGAAGCTATGCTCAATTAATTGCGAAAGAAGGAAAGTACGCCCAGATTAGACTGCCCTCAGGAGAAGTAAGGATGGTTCTCCAGGAGTGTAAGGCTACTATTGGCCAGGTTGGTAATCTTGATCATGAGAATATATCTATTGGCAAGGCCGGTCGCAATCGCTGGACTGGTCGGAGACCCCGTGTCAGAGGGGTCGCTATGAACCCGGTTGATCACCCTCATGGTGGAGGTGAGGGGAAATCTTCAGGTGGGCGCCATCCAGTGACCCCTTGGGGTGTACCCACTAAAGGATATAAGACTAGGGGAAAAAAGGCGAGTGACCGGCTTATTGTAAAGAGACGAAGCAAATAATTTTATTGGCCCCCAGTCGCAAGACACTTGTCTTTTAGGAGTGATATGATTGGGGCAGACTCGAAGCAAGGGGGAGAGACTTTGCCAAGATCGCTTAAAAAAGGACCATTTGTTGATGAGCATTTGATGAAGAAAGTCCAAGTTGCGAAAGAGACAATGGATCGAAAGATCGTCAAGACATGGTCACGGAGGTCTACAGTGCTTCCCGAGTTTGTTGGCTTGACCTTTGCGGTCCACAACGGAAGAAAATTCCTGCCCATTTTTGTGACTGAGGACATGGTGGGACATAAATTGGGCGAATTCGCCCCTACGAGGACCTTTTACGGGCATGCTGGGGATAAGAAATCCAAATTGAAAGGTAAAAGAAAATAAAAACAACTTTTGTGATCAGTTGAAAGAGTTAAGATGGAAGCAAAGGCAAAGGCACGATATATCAGGATCTCGCCTCAGAAAATCCGTTTAATCATGGATCAAGTTAGGGGAAAAAGGATCGAGGAGGCATTAAACATCCTCTCCTACGAACCACAGAGGGGGGCGCGGATATTAAAAAAATTGATCAATTCTGCTGTTGCAAATGCCGGGCAGGGTTCTGTAGACATAGAATCTCTTTATATAAAAAGCTTATATGCCGATGAAGGCCCAACCCTGAAAAGGTGGCGGCCACGAGCAATGGGGCGAGCGACGCGAATAAGGAAAAGAACCAGCCACCTAACTGTTATCTTGGATTAGAGTTAGCTTGAGGTATGGTATCTTCTCTAAGGGGCCAGGAGTTGGGAAGTACGCGTGCAAGTTTGGTGGAATGCATTTGACTTAACCAGGGAACTCATGGAACAGGTGGAGAAATAAAGCCATTAGATTGGCTGTTTGATTGAATTGGAGGTGTGTATTGGGACAAAAAGTTCACCCGATTGGCTTTAGGCTGGGCATCAATAGGAATTGGGATTCAAGATGGTTTGCGGGAAAAGAATACAGTGATTTTGTCCTTGAGGATTTCAATATTAGGAGGTTCTTGAAAAAGAGAATTTTCCATGCGGGCGTCGCAAGAATAGAGATTGAAAGGGCGGCCAATAAGGTTCGAATTCGCGTACATACTGCGAGACCCGGTATTGTAATTGGAAAAAAGGGTGCTGATATTGAAAAGTTAAAAAGGGACCTGGAAAAAGAGATCAATCGAGAGGTCATTATTGACATTCAAGAGGTGAGAAAGGCAGAAGTGGAGGCACAGTTAGTTGCAGAGAATGTGGCCTTGCAATTGGTCAGAAGGGTGGCTTTTAGACGCGCCATGAAAAAGAGCGTCAATACTGCACTTAGATTTGGAGCTCAAGGCATCAAGATAGCTTGTAGTGGCCGGTTGGGAGGGGCCGAAATGGCTCGTAGGGAATGGTATCGTGAAGGGAGAGTCCCTCTCCATACAATCCGGGCAGACATAGACTATGGATTCGCAGAGGCGTTTACAACATATGGAGTGATCGGAGTCAAAGTGATTATATTTAAAGGTGAAATTTTGCCTGATAAGGTGAGAAAAGGGTAGGTAGTTTCTATGTTGAGCCCAAAAAAGGTCAAATATCGCAAAAAGCAGAAGGGCAGGATGAAAGGCAGGGCGTACCGGGGCTCCTCACTCGAATTCGGAGATTTTGGTCTGCAGGCCTTGGAATGTGGCTTCGTGACTGCCCAGCAGATTGAGGCTGCGCGAGTTGCGGTAACGAGGCATGTAAAGCGTGGCGGAAAGATATGGATTCGTGTGTTTCCGGACAAACCCATTACCAAAAAGCCCGCAGAGACTCGGATGGGCAAAGGGAAAGGAGCGCCTGAAGGATGGGTGGCAGTCGTTAGACCTGGAAGGATTTTATATGAGCTAGAAGGTGTAGGCGCTGAAGTGGCGGCGGCGGCCCTACGTTTGGCTGGCTATAAGTTGCCATTAGCCACAAGATTTGTAAGCAGGAGAGGCCTAACCGTATGAGGGCAAAAGAATTGAGGGATTTGACTGAAGAAGAGCTCAGGCAAAAGGAGAAAGAATTGAGCCAGGAGGCCTTCAACTTGAGATTTCAGAGGGCAACCGGACAGCTCGGTAACACGGCCATGATTCCTAAAACGAAAAGAGATTTGGCACGTGTAAAAACAGTGCTTAGAGAGCGCAAAATCTCCTGAGCAAGCAGATAACGCGAGGTGGCAATGTCGGTGGAGCATGGGTTACGTAAAAATTTGATCGGTACTGTTGTTAGCAACCGGATGGACAAGAGCGTTTTAGTGTTGGTCGAATGGCTGACCAAACATCGAATTTACAAAAAATACATAAGAAAACGTGCCAAGTTTATGGCCCATGATCCCAAAAACATCTGCCAGGTAGGGGACAGGGTAAAGATTATTGAAAGTAAGCCTATCAGCAAGAGAAAGAGGTGGCATGTTATTGAAATCGTTAAGAAATTTGAGGCGGAAACAGAAAAAGAACAGATGTTGTAGTTGCTCATCGGGGCTGATAAGATGATACAGGCTCAAACAAAATTGAGGGTGGCGGACAATTCCGGGGCCAAGTTGCTTTCATGTATAAAGGTATTGGGTGGGTCCAAGAGGAGATATGCCAGTATTGGAGATATAATAGTCGTATCTATTAAAGAGGCCATGCCCAATTCCAAGGTGAAAAAGGGAGATGTTTTTAGGGCTGTGATCGTCAGGACGGCTAAATCTGTTCGCAGGGAGGATGGATCACACATCAGGTTTGATGACAATTCAGCGGTGCTAATCAACCAGCAGAGGGAGCCTATTGGGACAAGAATTTTTGGTCCAGTGGCTAGGGAATTAAGGGCCAAGAACTTTATGAAAATTATCTCATTGGCACCAGAAGTACTGTAGTTTTTATAAGATTTAGGTAACACTTTAGATATCTTGCAAAAAAGGGAGTTGGGACTGGGAGCCTTAATGGTGCGACAAAAAAATCCTAAAATTAAGAAGGACGATAAGGTTATTATTATTGCCGGGAAAGAAGTGGGCAAGATTGGTGCGGTACTGAAGGTGGATTCTGAAAAAAGACGTGTGATTGTTGAAAAGGTCAATATGGTAAAGAGACATTCAAAGCCAGGTCCCCAAACAGCACAGGGAGGAATTATAGAAAAAGAAGGGCCGTTACATATTTCTAATGTGATGCTAGTTTGTAACAAGTGTGCTGAACCAACAAGAGTCGGAGGACGTATTCTCGAGGATGGTTCAAAGGTCCGGGTTTGTAAGAAATGCGGCGAGTCTCTTGATGGCTAGACGTAAATTATCATTCCGGGAAGCTAACACCCCAATTGAGCGAAAACGCTCAATTGATAGTTGCCGGTTGTCAGTTGGCAGGAAACGGAATTAATCCCTGAATCCTGGCCCCTGACAGCTCCCTGCTTGAGTATGGGCTCAATTGGGGTAATACTTTAGGCCATAGAAATCATAGGGAGTGACTGTCCAGGGACGTGTGTCCTCTTTTAGACACGATCAGGCATATTCCAGTTGTATCTTTGTAAGCTTCGAAGCCTATTTTGGAGGTACTGTTGTTTCGGTTAAAGGAGAAATACCATACAGAAGTTGTACCCGCGATGATGAAGGAATTCGGGTACAAGAGTATTATGGCCGTCCCGCAGATAAGGAAGGTCGTTTTAAACATGGGACTGGGAGAAGCCATACAAAATATTAAGATACTTGATTCTGGTGTTGAGGAACTCTCGATGATCGCCGGTCAAAAGGCGATTGTCACCAAGGCCAAGAGATCCATAGCAGGTTTCAAGCTTCGGCAGGGGATGCCAATTGGTTGCACTGTGACCCTGCGAGGAGGCAGGATGTTCGATTTTTTGGACAAGCTTTTTAACGTGGCACTGCCTCGTGTGAGGGATTTTAGAGGTCTCTCTGATAAGATTTTTGACGGGCGTGCCAATTGTAGTATCGGAATCAAGGAACACATTATCTTCCCAGAGATTGACTACGATAAGATAGATAAAATGAAAGGCCTTAATATCTCCATTGTGACAACGGCAAGGACTGATGCAGAGGGTCTTTTTCTATTGAGACATTTGGGGATGCCATTCCGTAACTAAGAGGGGGTTGTTTTGGCAAGAAAATCACTTATTGTTAAGGCCCAGAGAAAACCAAGGTTTTCGACGCGTCAGTATAACAGATGCCCTATGTGTGGACGAAGCAGGGCCTTTTTGAGAAAATTTGGCATTTGCCGTATTTGTTTTAGGACTTTGGCTTCAAGAGGTGAGATCCCGGGGGTAGTTAAATCGAGCTGGTAGACAAAAGCAAGGTGGGGAAAAAGGGGTCCAAGTGTTTTTCAAAGGGAACCTGAGTGCTTCGATTCGCAAATACGGTCACGTATTTTAGCGAATCAGAATAGATAGAATGCTCACTCAGCACTAAGTCCTGAGTAAATGAATTCGTTACCGAATTTATGAATCGATGGACTGAGTTACCAACTTGAGAGAATGGGGAGCAGAATATATGACTATGACTGATCCAATCGCAGACATGTTGACAAGAATAAGGAACGCCTTGACGGCCTCCCACGAATTGGTTGATGTGCCCAGTTCGAAATTGAAGATAAACATAGCCAATATATTGAAATCAGAAGGCTATATAAAAAATTTCAGGATCATTTCAGATGGTCGGCACAGGCTCATCAGGATCTTTTTGAAGTTTGATGAACAAGGGCATTCTGTAATTGAGGGGCTTAAAAGAGTTAGCAAACCAAGCAGGCGGGTCTATGCGGGCTATGACGAGATCCCAAAGGTGTTGAATGGATACGGTATCAATATTGTCTCCACATCGAAGGGCCTTGTGACAGATAGGGATGCCAAAAGAACGCGTGCAGGAGGGGAGGTCCTATGCTCGGTGTGGTAAAGGCTGAGGCTAATATGAAGAAATTTTTAATCTTTTTTTACTTATGGCCTGCCAGGGAATTTTCCGGAGGTTTGGAATGTCACGCATAGGCAAAAGGCCCATCCCAATACCAAAAGATGTTGAGGTCAAATTTGATGGTGATCTCATTGTAGTAAAGGGGCCAAAGGGAGAGCTGAAGAGACGAGTTCACCCCAAGATAAGAGTGGATAGTAAGGGTAGTGAGCTTGTCGTTTCAGTTGTCGATGACACAAGGGAGTCGAGATCGTTACATGGCCTTTTCAAGGTCTTGATAGCCAATATGGTGACCGGTGTCGCAAATGGATTTGAAAAGGTCTTGGAGATTGTAGGTGTTGGATATAGGGCAGAGATGAAGGGAAGGACCGCAGTTTTCAGCCTGGGATATTCCCACCCCATTAACTTTGAATTGCCTGATGGCATAGATGCCAAGATAGAAAAGACGAGGGTTATTTTAAATGGGATTGATAAGGAACTTCTTGGGATGACTGCTGCTAAGATACGAAGTCTGAGAAAACCGGAGGCATATAAGGGCAAAGGGATCAAATATGCCGACGAGATTATCAGGAGAAAGGCGGGTAAGGCTGGCATAAAGTAATCCGGATTTGCGGTCAGTCCGAGAAGGTGCCTTGGCCCGCCAAAAATCCCGCCTCGGCGGAGTTCAGCCCTTGTCTGAATATTTTTGCTTCAAAGCGCTAGAGTATTACGAGGATGCGAGTATGAGTGCCGTCACCAGGGTAAAGGCAAGACAGAGAAGAAAGAAAAGGATTCGTGGAAATATTCGTGGCAGCTCCGAGAGGCCCCGTTTATGTGTATTTAGAAGTTCCAGGCATATTTATGCCCAAATTGTAGACGATTCTGAAGGTAGGACACTGGCTGAGGCCTCTTCCATGTCAAAGGAGCTTCGCGCAAAAATTGAGAAGGGGGGGGGGAGCAAGGTTGGTGCTGCCGTGGTGGGCTCTGCCATAGCTGAAAAGGCGCTTAAAAACGGGATTAAGAAGGTTGTCTTTGACCGGAACGGATTCTTGTATCATGGTCGTGTGAAGGCCGTTTCTGATGCCGCACGTGAGCATGGTCTAGAATTTTAAAGGGAGATCCACATTATATACATAAATGGGCCATTGAAGTAATGCTGAGGCAAGGGAGAGAGCCATTGTTCAGGGAAGAAGATGAAGTTCAGTTAATAGAGAAGGTTGTGCATATCAACAGGGTGGCAAAAGTAGTAAAAGGAGGCCGCCGGTTTAGTTTTAGTGCTATCGTGGTTGTTGGTGATGGCAAAGGAACGCTTGGCAGTGGGCTCGGAAAGGCCAACGAAGTCCCGGAGGCCATCAGAAAGGGTATCGAAAAGGCCAAAAGAAACATGAAAGAGGTTTCTCTTTATGAGGGGACCATACCTCATGAGGTGATTGGGAAATGGGGTGCAGGGCGAGTGCTGTTGAAGCCCGCAAGGCCTGGTACCGGTCTGATCGCCGGTGGGGCGGTGCGTGCTGTCTTGGAGGCAGCGGGGATACAGAACGTGCTTACAAAATGTCTGGGTTCCCATAATCCCCACAATATTGTAAGGGCCACACTAAGGGGGTTACGTTCCCTGCGTGGCCCTGAAGAATTTGCTAGGCGTAGAGGCAAGACAGTAGAGGAGTTGCTCAGCTAGCTGGGGGGCCACAGGGTTGGGCAAATGTGTTGAGGAGAGTATTTGTCATGTCGCAGACTATTAAAGTGACTCTTGTTAAAAGTGCAATAGGCAGGAACAAGAAAATTGGACAGACTTTGAGGGGGTTAGGCCTTACAAAATTGAACAAAACGGTGGAGCTGCAAAATACCCCGGCCATAAGAGGGATGATTAGCAAGGTCTCCTTTCTTGTCAAGATTGGATAGGGCTATATGGGAAAAACCAATGAAGATTCATGACCTGTCACCCGCTGAGGGTTCGAGGAAGAAGAGAAAGAGGGTTGGGAGAGGACCAGGCTCCGGGCACGGAAAAACGGCTTGCCGGGGCCACAAAGGGCAAAAATCCCGTTCGGGGGCAAGTATACGTCCCGGCTTTGAGGGTGGGCAGATGCCTCTTCACAGGCGGCTACCCAAACGCGGTTTTTGTAATATATTTAGGAAACAATATAATGTTATTAACATCAATGATCTTGGCCAATTTGGGGCAAATTCGAGCCTTGATGTAAAAGCCTTGGTTGATGCGAGGCTGGTCAAAAGGGAGAGTGATCGTATTAAGCTTTTGGGAAAAGGAGAGATTTCTTATCCTGTACTTATTAAAGTCCATAAAGTTAGCAAGAGCGCCAAGGAAAAGATCGAGATGGCGGGCGGTAAGGTAGAGATTATTTAGATAGAGGCTTATTGAATTGATTGGTGGTTTTCAAAATATTCCCAAAATACCGGAGTTGAAGAGGAGAATTCTATTCACCTTATTTATGCTCGCTATTTACAGGTTGGGTTGTCATATCCCTACCCCAGGGGTAAACGGAGACGCCTTGTCAGCTTTTTTTGGGGCTCAGCAGGGGACCCTCTTCGGGCTTTTTGATATGTTTTCAGGTGGGGCCCTTCGGCGTTTGTCGGTGATGGCCCTTGGTATCATGCCGTATATCAGTGCGGCGATTATTCTGGAGCTTCTTACTGTTGTCGTACCGCATCTTGAAAAATTGAGGAAGGAAGGTGAGCAGGGGCATAAAAAGATTACTCAATATACGCGTTATGGGACTGTCTTTTTGTGCCTAGTTCAAGGTTTTGGTATCGCCGTGGGCCTTGAAAGGATGTCTAGTCCGGGGGGGGCAATGGTTGTGCCCGCTGGAGGTTGGGGCTTCAGGATCCTTACGGTAATTACATTGACTGCCGGCACTGTCTTTTTGATGTGGCTTGGAGAACAGATCACCGAACGGGGAATCGGTAATGGGATTTCACTGATCATTTTTGCAGGTATTGTTGCTCGGTTTCCCGTGGCCGTTGCAAACACCTTCAGACTGATGAGCACAGGTGAGATCACGGCCTTTTTCATGCTTTTGCTTCTTGCGCTGATGATCGTTGTAGTGGGCGTGATTGTTTTTGTGGAAAGGGGCCAAAGAAGGATCCCCGTCCAATATGCGAAGAGGGTGGTTGGTCGCAGGATGTATGGAGGACAAAGTACACATCTACCTCTAAAGGTCAACACCGCTGGCGTAATTCCACCTATTTTCGCGTCCTCTATCATCATGTTTCCAGCCACAATCGCGAATTTCCTGAACGTCAAAAAAATTCCATGGCTGGAATACATTGTAAATTCTCTGGCCCCTGGACATATAGTTTATATATTGATCTATGTTATTTTTATCTTCTTCTTTTGTTATTTTTATACTGCCATTCATTTTAACCCCGTGGATGTGGCCGACAATATGAAAAAATATGGCGGATTTATTCCCGGAATCAGGCCGGGCAAAAACACTGCTGAGTATATTGACAGGGTTTTGACGAGGATAACATTTGCAGGGGCTATTTATGTCTCCGCTGTCTGCGTTTTGCCTACTATTATGATCCACAATCTAAACGTCCCATTTTATTTTGGCGGGACTGCATTGTTGATTGTAGTGGGTGTGGCAATGGATACCACGACACAGATAGAATCACATATGCTAACGAGGCACTATGAGGGCTTTATGAAAAAGGGCTTCAGAAAAGGATAGTGCTAGATTTTATGGGTCGTTTGGAATGAGGATATGGCGAAGGAAGAAGCAATTGAAGTTGAAGGAGTTGTTGTTGAAACTTTACCTAATGCCATGTTCAAAGTCGAACTCAAGAATGGCCATCGGGTTTTGGCTCACATTTCAGGTAAAATGAGGATGCATTTTATCAAGATCCTCCCGGGGGAGGATGTTGTGGTTGAGTTATCGCCCTATGACCTAAACAAGGGAAGGATTGTTTATCGGGGTAAAAAGTAGGTTGTATTCTAGGTGTTTGAAACTAGATCTTTAGGGTTAGGGGCTTTGGATTATGAAAGTGAGACCATCGGTCAAAAAGATATGTAATAAATGCATAATTGTTAGACGAAAGGGAGTTACTCGGGTTATCTGTGAAAATCCCCGCCATAAACAGCGACAGGGATGATGAACCGAGCGATAAAGTGTTTTGTGTTATGTTCGGCCCATGAGACCCAGTGAGTTCCAAGAGGTGCTTGGAATGTCTTGTTTCAACTCGCCAAAATATTAGCAAGAGTGGTAACAGGTTGGCTGTATGCAGGAGTGATTAGCAGGGACCAGGGCTGCTTTCAAGCAGCTAAAGATGTTACCAAAAATACTGTAAATCTCTAGAAATTAGGAGTTTGAGATTGGCAAGAATAAGTGGCGTTGATTTACCAAGAGGGAAGAGAATGGAGATTGCCCTGACCTACATTTATGGCATAGGCAGGAGTTCATCTCAGAAGATACTCACAGAGGCTGGAATAGACTGGGATATTAAATCGGATGAGATCACAGGTGAGCAAATTAGCACAATCCGAAAGATTATTGATGCGAAATATAAAGTTGAAGGTGATCTTAGGCGTGAGATATCCATGAACATAAAGAGATTAATGGATTTGGGCTCGTATCGTGGTCTAAGGCACAGAAGAGGACTCCCTGTACGTGGCCAGAGGACGAGCACTAACGCAAGAACCAGGAAAGGCCCTCGCAGGGCTGTTATGGGAAAAAGGAAAAAATAGAGAAGGAATAAAATGGCGCGAACTACTAAGAAAAAAGGGAAGACCAAGAGGGAGAAAAAGAACGTACCTACGGGGATCGTTCATATACAATCTACCTTTAATAATACCATCGTGACCATTACTGATCTCGATGGTCATGTTATTGCCCAGTCAAGTGCGGGAAGAGCAGGTTTTAAGGGATCACGTAAAAGTACTCCCTTTGCGGCCCAACTTGCTGCACGGGATTCTATAAAGCAGGCAATGGATCAGGGTATGAGAGTGGCTGAAGTGAGAGTAAAGGGTCCAGGTGTAGGAAGAGAGGCCGCTCTGCGTGCCCTTCAGGTTGAAGGATTTACCGTCAGTATGATCAGAGACGTGACTCCAATACCTCACAATGGGTGCCGACCACCCAAAAGAAGAAGGGTATGATAAACGCCCTCTTTTTTCTGGTTTTTGCCTTTGACAGAGAGGACTTCAAGAACGACAAATAATCAGTTACAATTTCGTGAGGAGAGAAAATTTTGGCCAGATATTCAGGTTCATTGTGCAGATTATGCCGGCGTGAGGATCTAAAGCTTTTTTTGAAAGGTGACCGGTGTTACGGCGATAAGTGTGCCTTTGAGAGAAGACCATATGCCCCCGGCCAACATGGACAGAGGCGTCGTGGTAAATTCTCCGACTACAGAATGCAGTTGAGGGAAAAGCAGAAGGTCAAGAGAATCTATGGCGTTTTAGAAAAGCAATTTAGGCGGTATTATTACCGTGCTGAGCGACTCAAGGGTATATCGGGCACCAATCTTTTGATTTTATTGGAGTCTCGTCTTGACAATGTCGTCTATAGAATGGGCTTTGCTTCTTCGAGGAATCAGGCCAGACAATTGGTGCGTCATAACCATTTTCTAGTGAATGGCAAGAGGGTAAACATACCTTCTTATCAGGTGAAGCCGGGGGATGTGGTTGAGGTTAGGGAGAAAAGCCGCAAGGTGGCACAGATCTTGGAGGCTATTGAGACTGTTGTCAGGCGAGGCGTTCCAGAGTGGATAGAGGTGGAAAAGGAAAAATTCGTGGGGACATTGAAGGCAATTCCCAATCGGGAAGAACTTACAATGCCGGTTAATGAACAGCTCATCATCGAATTGTACTCAAAATAGGGTTGGAAATCTAAATACTAGTACGCCATTGCGAAATAAGACTCAACGCGGCTTTTAGTACCTTATAAGTGAATTTGTGCCCAAAAGGTGCAGAAAGTTTTGTTCAGTCACTTCGGGCTTTAGCTCAATTTAGGCACTTTTCCGATTTATCCGGGTTAGGGTTGGCGTGCCGCTTTATTTAAATCTTTCATAACAAGTTGATATGGGAGGCTTTTTTGGCAGATCTAAAGAGCAAAAACTGGCGGGAACTAATTAAACCCAAACGGATTGAGATTGATCAGGAGAGTTATACGAATTGCTATGGAAGATTCGTGTGCGAGCCGCTTGAGCGAGGGTTTGGGATTACGATCGGTAATTCGTTGAGGCGCATCCTGCTTTCATCATTGCAGGGAGCTGCCATTGTGTCTGTGAAGTTTGAAGGAGTACCACATGAATTCAGTACCATTCCGGGCGTGCTGGAGGATGTGACTGACATTATATTGAACCTGAAAGAGGTCAGGTTGAAAATTGTTGATGGTGACGAGGCCATAGTTCATCTGAATGCAGAGGGGGAAGGCGAGGTTAAGGCTGGAGATATTGATACGCATGGCCTTGTAGAGGTCTTAAACCCAGATCAGCATATAGGCACACTGAACAAGGAGGCCAATCTCGATTTAGAAATGGTTGTTAAAACAGGGAAGGGTTATGTGCCTGCAGAAAAGAATAAGTTGAAGGACCAGCCTATCGGCGTTATTGCTGTTGATTCAATTTTTTCGCCGATTCAAAATGTCAATTATCATGTGACAAATGCTAGGGTCGGCCAGGTCACTGATTATGATAAGTTGACCGTCGAGGTGGAGACCGACGGCAGTGTCCTTCCCGAAGACGCTGTAGCCTTTGCAGCCAAGATCCTTAAGGAACAAATGACCCCGTTTATAAATTTTGAAGAGGAGCCAGAACCTGTTGAAGAGGAAGAGGAGGAAGAGGAAGAGAAGTTGAATGAGAATCTTTTCAGACACGTTTCAGAGCTTGAATTGTCAGTACGTTCTTCTAATTGTCTGAAAAATGCTAATATTACCCTCATAGGTGAGCTGGTTCAAAAGAGCGAGTCAGAGATGCTAAAAACCAAAAACTTTGGAAGAAAGTCTTTGAATGAGATCAAGGCCATACTTGAAGAGATGGGACTTTCCCTAGGAATAAAACTTGAGAATTTCCCCCCGGGCGATGAAACGCAGGGAGAGGAAGAAGCGGAAGAAGACGAGGGTACAGACAAATGAGGCACAGAAAGGCTGGGAAGCAATTAGGACGGAACTCAAGCCACCGCAAGGCCATGTTGAGGAACATTGTGACTTCCCTATTTAGACATGAACAGATTGAGACCACTGATGCAAAGGTAAAAGCACTACGGCCCGTGGCTGAAAAAATGATCACCCTGGCCAAACGCGGTGACCTGCACGCTAGGCGCCAGGCCCTCGCCTATATCAAGGACAAGGGAGTAACTCACAAACTCTTTGATGAATTGAAAGATCGTTATCTTGAAAGGCAGGGTGGGTATGTCAGAATTGTTAAGAAGGGCATGCGAAAGGGCGATGGCGCGCCTATTTCCATCATTCAACTTTTACCTGCCGGTGAGGGCAAGGGCCAGAAAAAGAAGAAGGGCAAGATGCCTGGAGAGGAAAAGGCGGGCGCTTAGTATTGGAGGAGAAGATTCTGATTTTGAGTTTTATATGTACTTATCGGGAATCTTGCCATTTATTGAATTTGTATGTCATTCTATCATTGCAATTGGGGCGAAGCCCCAAGGTACATAAATAGACTATGAATGAACGTCGGAGTAACAACCGAAACCTCCTTGCCGGGCAACTGGTAAGGAGGTTTTTTTTTCAACGGGCTTCTCATGAGCAAATTCGACCATAAGGACTTGCTCGGCATAGGGCAATTGTCTATTGAGGACATTGAGCTTATATTGGACACGGCTGAGTCCCTAAAGGAAGTTTCCACCAGGGATATCAAAAAAGTTCCTACCTTGAGGGGCAAAAACGTGGTCAATTTTTTTTATGAACCAAGCACCAGGACGAGAATCTCTTTTGAAGTCGCAGCAAAAAGGCTCAGTGCTGATACAGTTAGCCTGTCTGCTTCGGGGAGCAGCATGGTGAAGGGCGAGACCCTAATTGATACGGCCAGGAATCTTCAGGCCATGCATCCAGATCTTATTGTGCTCCGGCATCCGTCAAGCGGCGCCCCCCACCTTTTGGCAGGGAAAGTAAAGGCGGGGATTATTAATGCCGGTGATGGGATAAATGAACACCCCACACAGGCCCTTCTTGATCTTTACACGATCAGGGAGAAGAAAGGAAGAATAAAGGGACTGAATGTGGCCATAATAGGTGATATCTCTCATAGTCGGGTGGCAAGGTCCGATATTATAGGATTAACCAAGATGGGTGCGAATGTTACAATCTCGGGTCCGCCAACAATGATGCCGCTGGGCATTGAGGCCTTTGGGGTTGACGTGGTCTATGATCCGATTGAGGCGGTTAGGCGAAAAGATGTGGTTATATTGCTCAGGATCCAATTGGAAAGGCAAAGCGCTGTTTTATTCCCGGGGCTCAGAGAATATGCCACCTTCTTCGGCATAACCAAGGAAGTGGTAAAACGTTCAAAAAAAGATGTGATCGTAATGCATCCTGGGCCCATTAATCGAGGTGTTGAAATTACATCAGAGGTCGCCGATGCTCCTTACTCTGCTATTTTTGATCAGGTCTCTAATGGAGTGGCGGTGCGGATGGCAATACTCTATCTGTTGATTGGAGGTTCCTAGGGTGATAACGTGGATTAGAGATGGCGATGTCGTTGATCCCGCGAAAGGGAAGGTGGAAAAGGCGGATTTGATTATTGAGAAAAACAGAATCGCCAAGATTTTGCCTCAAGGTGTGTTTAAAGAGAAGGGCCCTAGGTTGAAAATCATAAATGCATCGAATAAGACTATTATCCCTGGCCTTATTGATATGCACGTTCATTTGAGGGAGCCCGGGCATGAATACAAGGAGACGATTGCTACGGGCGGCATGGCAGGCGTGGCTGGAGGTTTTACTTCCTTGGCTTGCATGCCAAACACCGAACCTGCGAACGATTGCAGATCCGTTACAGAATTTATTTTGGAACAGGCCGAAAGGGCCGGACTTTGCAGAATCTACCCTGTTGCAGCCATAACTGTGGGTCGTAAAGGCAAAAGGCTTACGGAGTTTGGTGACCTTAAACAGGCGGGGGCCGTAGGTGTGTCAGACGATGGATCCCCTGTGGTTAACAGCGAGGTGATGAGAAGGGCGCTTGAATATGCGAGATATCATAAATTAGCAGTTATATCTCATTGCGAAGATGCCAGCCTGTCAGGTGCTGGTGTTATGAATGAAGGTATAGTCTCAACCAAAATTGGTTTGCCTGGGATCCCTGCCGCCAGTGAAGAGATCATGGTCTATCGAGATATCTCCCTGGCCAAGCTGACGGGTTCTCCGGTCCACATAGCGCATGTAAGCACTGCAGGATCGGTCGAATTGATAAGGAGAGCAAAGGAGATGGGGGTGCAGGTTACTGCGGAGACTGCCCCTCACTATTTCAGCCTGGATCACGGGGCAGTTATTGGATATGATACCAACGCAAAGGTAAATCCTCCCTTGAGAACAAAAGAAGATGTGCTCGCGATCAAAAGAGGGTTGGCCAATGGTGTAATTGATGTGATTGCTACGGACCATGCGCCACATAGTTCTTTGGAAAAAGAGTTGGAATTCGATAAAGCTGCCTTTGGTATGATCGGTCTTGAGACCGCTTTGCCCTTGACGCTGGACTTGGTGCGAGATGGGACGTTGGGATTGGCGGAGGCAATAAGGAAGATATCCTACAATGCCGCCGCAATTCTTGGAATTTCAGATAGCCTCTTAGAGGAAGGTGCAAAAGCGGATTTGGCATTAATTGATCCAGAATATGAGTATGTTCTAAGCGAAGAAGATATACTTTCAAAAAGCAAGAATTCCCCTTTTATTGGTAGGAGGTTGAAGGGCAGAAATGAATTAACAATGATCGGAGGGAAGGTTGTCTGGGAAAGAAGTGCCTAACATACTGGTTGTTGATGACGAGAAGAGCATGCGGGAATTTTTGGAGATTATGTTGAGCCAAGAAGGCTATAATGTGATCTTTGCTGAAAATGGAGAGAAGGCGTGTCAGATCATTAATGAGAATGTCTTTGACCTGGTTATTACAGATATACGTATGAAGGATATAGATGGTATAGGTGTCTTGAAGAAGGCCAAGGCTGTGAGTCCTAATACGATGGTCGTCTTAATTTCAGCCTTTGCCACGGCCGAGACCGCAGTAGAGGCAATGAAGGAGGGAGCCTATGACTATATCCCTAAACCTTTTAAAATTAGTGAGTTCAAGAAAATTGTTAAAGAGGCACTTCAGGCCAGAAGGCCTGCTGAGCCCGGGGAGGAGGAGGGCCAGAAGAGCAGTTGTCACTTTGGCTATTTTGTTGGGGAGAGCCACCAGATTAGAAAGGTTTACGATCTGATAAAACGGGTGGCAGAGACCAAGACGAATATCCTTGTTTCCGGAGAAAGCGGAACAGGCAAGGAACTGGTAGCAAGGGCTATTCACCAGTTGAGCCAAAGAAGAGAAAAACCCTTCGTGGTTATCAACTGTGCTGGCATACCGGAAACTCT
>Ga0307425_1000924_pt1 | contig 18265 bp, 19 predicted proteins | sample SalMarWE160330MG_FD_202152 | JGI IMG/M metagenome (GOLD analysis project Ga0307425, IMG submission 202152) | Salt marsh sediment microbial communities from the Plum Island Ecosystem LTER, Massachusetts, United States - WE1603-30 | ecosystem: Environmental > Aquatic > Marine > Intertidal zone >...
TGGAGAAAAAGGCGGCCAGATTGGCGATAAGGGAAGTATAAAAAAAGACGACAATCTGTTTAATGTCAAAGAATGCGTAATTCCTGTTGAAGGTATATATATCCACAGAGGAATTTTAAGTAAGGGAAATATTAAGAGCGGTGACCAAGTAAATGCAGAGGTTGATAGTTACAGAAGAAAAGACATAAGCAGAAATCATACAGCTACTCATCTGCTGCACTGGGCCCTGAGAAACATATTTGGCAATGAGATAAAACAATCAGGTTCTTTTGTGGGTGAAGATAAATTCAGGTTTGATTATACTATACATAAGCCGCCCGGAAAAGAAGATATTATGAAAGCAGAAAGAATGATCAATGAAAAAATTCAGAATAATGATACTGTGAGGTGCTTTGAAACTACAAGAGAATTTGCGGAAGAATTAGGTGCCGTTGCTTTATTTGATGAAAAATATGGCAAGTTTGTAAGAGTTGTGGAGATAGATAACTACAGTAGAGAGCTCTGCGGGGGAATACATGTCAACAGAACAGGAGATATAGGTATTTTTAAAATTTTATCTGATTCAGGCATCGGAGCAAATTTAAGGAGAATTGAGGCAGTAACGGGAATGTATTCTTATAATTACCTTGTAGAAAAAGAGAGATTATTAAATGATATTTCGGTAAAAATGGAAGCGGAAGAAAATGAATTAAAAGATGCTGTTGGCAATATGAAAAAAAATATTCAAAAAAAAGAGCAGGAATTGGCATCACTTAAAATAAAAATCGCGAAAGATAAAATAATCGGTGAATCCGGATATAGTTCCAAAAGCAGCAATTTTAAAATAATTAATTTTAATTTTTCAAAATACGAACCAGTCTCTAATATGAGTATTAAAAGCATGGGAGCAGTAGGTGATGAAATTAAGGATATTTTTATGGGTAAAGATACATTTATTATTTTTGGTAATATCATAAATAATAAGCCGGTTATAGTACTGCAGGCAACAGGGGACCTGGTTAAAAAAGGAATAGACTGCGGGATTATTGCAGGAGAGGTCAGCGGAAAGTTAAAAGGCAGCGGAGGCGGTAAGCCAGGCTTTGCGCAGCTGGGCGGTTTTAGCGCCGATTCTTTAAACGCCGCCATTAATTTAGCAAAAAATATGGTTTTAAAAATAATAAACAGGAAAAAATGAGAATATTGGGGCTTGATATAGGAAGTAAAAGGATAGGCGTGGCAGTATCGGATGATAAAGAAATGATGTCAGTTCCTATAGAAGTGTTTAATAATGACGAGAAGGCAAATAAAAACTTAAAAAGATTGATTAAGAAATATAATATAAAAAAAATAGCAGTAGGGTTGCCTTATACTCTTAAAGGAGAGATAGGTCCCCAGGCGAAGGAAGTTATAACTGCAGCTAAAGATCTTTTGAATGACCCTGATATTGAAGTGGAATATATCGATGAAAGATATACTACAAAAATCCCCTTGAAAATTTCCAATAGACTGCCGGCAAAAAAGGAAATAGATAAATATTCGGCAAGTATGATACTGAGTGATTATTTAATGATGAGAAAGAAGAAAATTGAAGATAATAAATAATAAGCTTAAAAGTATGAGAATTTCAATAATTATATTAATGGCGGTAACGTCCTTATTTTTTTTATTTTCATGCAGTCTTTTTGAAACAGCAGACGAAGATACCGTACAACCTGGAATTGAGATTGAATTTGAAATAAAAGAAGGAATGAACTTAAAAGATATTGCATCACTTATGGAAGAAAAAAATATAATAAACAATGCACTTCTTTTCAGATTGTTTGTGGAGCAGAAAGAAAAGGAAGGGAGCTTGATGCCTGGAGTATATATATTGAAAACAGGTTCTGAATTTGAAGAAGTTCTGGATAAAATAACAATAGGACCGCCGGTTGTAATATATAAATTTACTATCCCGGAAGGTTATACTAAAAAACAAATAACTGAGAAGGTAGCGGAGGAAATACCTTTTATAGGTTATGAGGACATAGAACATGCTGTCGATATAAGCAATTATAGCTATGAATATTTGAATGATGCTCCGGATCTGGAAGGTTTTCTATTTCCAAAAACATATGAGATAACAATTGATTATTCCGCCGGTAATGTTATTGAAATGATGCTTGCACAGTATCAATTTGAAACAGGCAGCCTGGATTATTCATTTGCAGAAAATAAAGGTTTATCGGATTACGACATATTAAAAATTGCGTCTATGATTGAAAGAGAGGCATATATTCCGGAAGAAAGAGCATTAATTTCAGCGGTTATCAATAACAGACTGAATATAAGTATGAAGCTGGATATTGATGCCACTCTTAGTTATTTTTTAGATAAATGGGAAGAAGATCTGACTGAAAGTGATCTGCAGATTGACACCGGGTATAATACCAGATTGTATGCCGGGTTACCGCCAACGCCTATCTGCAACCCAGGACTGGCATGTATTGAAGCGGCTTTAAATCCTGCACAGGGTGTAGAATATTTATACTTCAAGGTTACTGATACAGAGAAACATGAACATTCTTTTTTTAATACCTACCAGGAATTCTTAGATGCAGAGGTTAAATAGCAATACGGAAATAAAAGATTTAATCGAAGAAAAGAAATTACTACGAGGAATTCAAAAGAAAGCGGCTCTAAAAAAAATACCAATAATAGATATAAGCGTAGGAAGGTTTCTTGAATTAATCTGCCTTCTTAACGGACCAAAAAAAATTCTGGAGATTGGGTGCGGAAATGGATTTTCATCTTATTTTTTGATTAAAAATCTGGCAGAGGGCTTTTATACAGGGATAGATCTTAACAGGGAAAGAATAAAAGAAGCCGAAAAGTTCATAAGTTGCAAATTGCCGGGAAAGAATTTTAAATTTATGGCAGGAAACGCTTTAAAATTAATTCCTGATATTAAAGAGAAGTTCGATCTGGTATTTATTGACGGAGCAAAGTATGAATACCCTTTTTATATCAAGGCTGTAGAGATAAAACTGAATCCCCGGGCCCTGGTTATAGCAGATAATATTTTTTATAATAATAAAATTTTTAAACATAAAATCAGCAAGCATGATTTTAAGAGTGTAAACGGAATTAAGGAATATATAAATCATATTAGGGATTCAGATAGTTTCAGAAATTATTTTTTTGATATAAGCGATGGCATTTCAATTTCAAAATTTTTATAATAGTGGTTATCTTGTGTTATGAAAAAAAGTAAAAAAATACCGGAGCTTCTGGTACCAGCCAATAATTTAAATACTTTAAAATACGCTGTTAATTACGGAGCAGATGCTGTTTACGTAGGAGGAAAGGAATATAATTTAAGAAGTATAAGGGGAAATTTCAGCCTATCCGAGCTGGAAGAAGGTGCAGATTATGCACATAAGCATGGAGTAAAGATTTATTTTACCCTTAATTCTATAATCTACGAAAATGAGATATCCGTTCTTAAGAAATATTTAAATAAATTAAAAAAAATTTTTCTTGACGGCATAATAGTGGCAGATTTAGGTGCCATGGAACTGTTAAAGGAAATTTTACCTGAAATAAAAATACATATAAGCACACAAACCAATATAAATAATCATCTGGGGGTAGATTTTTTTAAAAGGCTTGGTGCGAATAGAGTAAATCTGGCAAGAGAAGTAAATTTTTCTGACTTAAAAAAAATAATAGAGAAGAAAAAAATCGAGATTGAAATTTTTATACATGGCGCACTGTGCATATCTTACTCGGGAAGATGTATGCTGAGTAAATATATGACCGGTAGAGATGCCAATAGGGGCAAATGTACCCACAGCTGTCGGTGGAAATATTATTTAATGGAACAGGAGAGGCCGAATCTTTTTTTCCCGGTTGAACAGGACAGGAACGGAACCTATATATATAATTCAAGAGACCTCTGTCTTTTACCAAAGTTAAATTTATTGTCAAATATGGGGATAGATGCTTTTAAGATAGAAGGAAGAATGAAAACAGAGAATTATGTAAGTCTTACTACCTGGGTTTACAGGAGAGCCCTGGATCATATCAGGGACGATAAATTTACGGAAAAGGAAAAAAAATATCTTGCCGGTGAAATGGATAAGTGCTCACATCGGAATTTTACCATGGGGTTCATGTTTTTAAAAAAAAAGAGTGAACTTGAGGATAATGATAATGTCGGATATATAAAAAAATACAGATTTGTTGGAACATATAAAAATTACAGTGAAAAATACGATGGCCCTGCAATAAATGTTAAGAATCAATTTAAAAAGGGGGAAATTATAGATATACTGCAGCCACATAAAAATCCCCGGAAAGCTGTTATAAAAAGGATTATATCAGACAATAATTATTCTAAAGTCGATTGTGCAAATCCCAATGACGTGGTTATTTTAGGTAATATAGGAAAAGTAGATCAGTTCTCAATATTCAGGATTAAAAATAATAATTTTTAATTATAATAAAAGTTATAAAAGTTTGAGAATTTGAAAATATAAAAAATTTTTAGTATAATTATTATAATTAATTTAAAAGATATATGATTGAAAATATTAAAACTTATGAGGTTGTACTATCAGGTAGAGTGCAGGGTGTTGGATTCAGATATTATGCAGAATCGATAGCCGGAAAATACGATATAAAAGGGTATGTCAGGAATACCCCTGGCAGGAAAGTGGAAGTAATCTGTCAGGGGGAAGAAGAAGACCTTAATAATTTTATAAATGAAATAAAAGAAGGCCCTGCTTTTTCAGCAGTAGCGGATGTAAAAATAGAAGAAATTAAAAATAGTAAAGAATATAATATTTTTGAAATAAAATACTGATCGCAATAATATATTTACAATAATTGTAAAAAAGACTAAAGATGATTGGTTCAAATACAAAGGTTATCGCCCTTATAGGCAATCCTGTAAAGCATAGTCTATCTCCGAAAATTCATAATTACCTTATAAAAAAATATTCAAAGGAAGCTGTTTATGTCGCATTTGAATTTTCAACGGAAGACCTGACTGAAGTTTTTAAAAGTATAAAGAAAATGGGATTTGCGGGATTAAACGTGACCATGCCCTTCAAAGAAGAAGTTTTTAAATTGGTTGACAAAACGGATGGTCCCTCTTCAATTATTAAATCCGTAAATACAGTAAAATTCTATCCGGGAAAAAGGACTTCCAGGGGTTTTAATACGGATGTTAAAGGTTTTATAAAATCAGTGGATGACAGAAATTTTAAATGGTTAGGAAAACAATGTCTGGTATTGGGAGCAGGCGGTTCCGCAAAGAGTACTATTTACGGAATGCTTAAAAAAGGGGTAAGGGAAATATATGTATACAGCAGAACTAAAGAAAAAATTTATAAAATTATAGATAATTTCAGATCCATAGGCAGCGATAGGATAAAAGCTTTACAGGCTATTGGTGATATGGATAATAAAATAAAAGATACAGATTTAATAGTTAATTGCACCCCCGTAGGGATGGATATAGGGATTTATAAAAATAAGATAATTATACCCGGAAGCTGGAATCTTAAAGGGAAAGTTATATTTGATATGGTGTATAAACCTGTAGAAACCAGACTGGTAAAAAAAGCCAGGAAGGAAGGCGCTATAGTAATAAACGGTCTGGATATGCTTCTGAACCAGGCTTTGTTCTCTTTCAAGATATGGTTTAATTTAGTGCCAAGGATAAACATGGTGAAGAAAATACTTTTGGATAATGTACAATAGTTAATATATAATAAATTAGGCAATTGGAAAGGAAAAATGAATATTGACGACATTTTATTAGAAGCAATGAAAAGAGAAGCGTCGGATGTCCATATTGTATGTGTTCTTCCTCCTACAATAAGGATACATGGAAAGCTTGTAAAACTGGAAAAATTTGGAGAAGTTACTCCTGATATTTCAAAAAAGATGCTTACCAGGATATTAAATGAAGAACAGCTGGCAAGACTGGAAAACCAGCTTGTAGTCGACTTTTCATATTCGTTATCCGGATATGGAAGATTCAGGTGCAGTTATTATTATCAAAGAAATAGTCTTGCTGCTGCGTTCAGGCTTATCTCAAGAGAGATACAGAGCATTGAAGAATTAAATCTGCCGGCACAAGTTGCGGAATTTGCCAATTATCCAAGGGGCCTTATTCTGGTAACCGGACCCACCGGCTGCGGGAAATCAACCACACTCGCTTCTATAATCGATATGATAAACACAAAAAGATCCGAAAATATTATAACCATAGAAGATCCTATAGAATATTTGTTTACACATAAAAAAAGTATTGTAAGCCAGAGAGAAATACTTACGGATACAAAATCATTTGAGCTTGCACTCAAGTATATTTTAAGGGAAGACCCTGATGTCATAATGGTAGGAGAAATGAGGGATCTGGAAACAATATCGAATACCCTGACTGCAGCCGAAACAGGTCATCTTGTCTTTTCTACTCTTCATACCCAGGACGCACCCCAAACAGTGGATAGGATTATAGATATTTTTCCAACTCATCAGCAAAAACAAATAAGGAACCAGCTGGCGAGTACGCTAAAGGCTGTACTCGTACAGCAATTAATACCCAATAAAGACAATGATGGAAGAGTTCCTGCCACGGAATTAATGCTTGTAACGCCTGCCATAAGAAATATGATAAGAGAAATGAAAGTGCATCAGATTTATTCAGCAATACAGTCAAGCGGGAAGATGGGGATGATGACCATGGACAGGTCACTGGTAGATCTGTATAAGAGTAATAAAATTACCAGGGAATTGGTATTAGAAAAGGCACATAGCCTTGATGAAGTTAAAAGAATGATGCTGGAGTAAATTATTTTATATTTTATAAAAAAATATTAGGTAAAAATGGCTACATTTAATTATACGGTTAGAAATTTAAAAGGTGAATTAATAAAAGGTTCAATTGATGCCGAAACGCAGGAATCCGTTGTATTAAAATTAAAGGATATGGAATATTTTGTAATAAGTATAGTTAAGATGAAAGAAAGAATAAGCACATCAAAAAAAACTATAAGCTTTAGTTTTTTTAATCGTATTAAAACAAGAGATCTGGTCGTATTTACAAGGCAATTCGCAACATTGATTTCTTCCGGGATGTCTTTGCTGGAATCACTGACAGTGCTGGAAAAGCAGACACCGAACCCAAAATTTTCAAAAATAATCTCAGAAGTTAGATTGTATGTAGAATCCGGACATTCTCTTTCCGAATCGATGGAAAGGCATACCAAAGTATTTAAAGATATATATGTAAGTCTTGTAAGGGCTGGTGAAGCAGGAGGCGTACTGGATAAGACCATGAACGATCTGGCTAATTTTTTGGAAACAGATGAAGAGATAAAATTAAAAATAAGAAATAAAACTGCTTACCCAAAATTTGTTCTGGGATTTGCTGCAGTGATAACTGTTGTAATCATAGTATTTTTGGTCCCGACTTTTAAAGGAATATATGACGAATTGGGAGCGGAGCTTCCAATGCCTACTAAAATAATTATATTTATTGGCGATTTGTTTAAAAACATATATTTTTATTTGATCATGGCTGTGGTAATAGGCGGAGGGATATTTTTATTTAAGAAGTTTACAAGATCTGCAAGAGGGAAATACTTAATAGATAATTTAAAATTAAATATTCCAAAATTTGGGGATTTATTCAGAAAAATGTCGTTATCAAGATTCAGCAGACATTTCGGGATACTGCTTGAAACAGGAGTTCCCATATTAAGTTCCCTGGAAATTGCAAAAGGAGTAGCGGGTAATATACTTATTGACAATGCTCTGGAGAAAATTAAAAAGGGAATAAGTGAAGGCGAGAATATTTCCGATCCAATGTCCAAAATGAAAGTTTTTCCCGCCATGATGGTCCAGATGATAGCCGTAGGGGAGAGGACCGGTACGCTTGATGAAATAGTTTCAAAAATTGCTGATTTTTATGAAAAAGAAGTGTCAAATGCGATAGATGTAATGATTACGATACTGGAACCGTTGATGCTTTTATTTGTAGCGGGAATTATCGGGTTAATTGTGATATCAATGTATCTTCCAATGTTCAATATATATCAGAATATGTAATAAGAATGTTGCAAAAAGATATCCCATCATGAATGAATTAAAATATAAAAATCTTAATATATTAAAAAATAAAAATTTATCCGTGGAAGAGCTTATTGAGATATATAGGATAAGCAATAATCCGGAAATATTAAGCTCAATAATAGATAGAACTAAAAAGCTTGTCTATAAAATTGCAGGAGAATTTAGAAATATCAAACTGGATCCAAAAGATATACAGCAGGCCGGATTTACGGGGTTGATTATGGCAATAAACAGATTTGAGCCGAAATCAAACTATAAATTTTCTACATTTTCCGTTCACTGTATAAAAGGCGAAATATTACATTTTATCAGGGACAGCAAATTAATAAAGGTCCCCAGATGGATATGGAAGTTAAATAAAATTTTTGTAGATTTTATAAAGGATTTTGAGTCAGGCAATGACAGGTATCCAACTATCGAGGAGATATCAAAGGGAATAAACGTGTCCATGGAAGGCATAGATGAGTTTTTTAAAGCAAGAGAAGCTGCTTTTTACGATTACAGGCCGATTGATGAAGTGGAAAGCAGTAATAACAACAAAGGTTCCTTATCTAATTTTGACAGAAGATTAATTAAGTCAAGAGAATATAAAAGTTTTGAACTGGTAATGGAAGATAAATTTATATTATGGGATGCCATAGATAAGCTGTGCAGTCTTAATAAAAAAATAATAATATTAAATTATTTTCTTGGTTTGAGCCAGAAGGAAATAGGAGAAAAATTTGGTATTTCTCAGAGATCCGTTTCCAGAAAGTTAAAGGAAAGCATAAGAGTATTAAGGGAATACTTTTCAGAAAAATAGGGCAATGATTTACCTGGAAAGTTAATTTTTCCCGTCATATAAAATAACCATTTAGACATAATAAGAAAATTGAGAAAAATATAGTTGCAGTCTTAAAAATATAAAATATGTAAATATATATTTATGATTAAATATTTCATATAATTATGTTGCATATTATAATAAATATTTATATACTTAATTTCAATTAATAATTTTAATAAATTATATAAATTATTAAATAATTGTCTAAATTTATGATTTATGGGTATAATAAAATAATATACAATAACAAAATTAAATTTATTTAAATAAAGGAGGTGCAAAATGAAACGGCTTTGTAGAAATATATACAGGAAGGAAAAAGGATTTACATTGATAGAGCTTATGATAGTAATTATCATACTTGCCGTACTTACAGGTATAGCTATTCCCAGTTATATGGCCCTGAGAAACAGAGCAAGGGAAGCTGCTACCGAGAGTGAAATGAAAAACATAGCAACAGCACTAGAGCTGTACCAGTCGGATATAGAAAGTTATCCGGCGGCAGCTAACTGGGATACGGATATAGCAGCATATATGACCCCCGTACCGACAGCTGACTCCTGGGGTGTTAACTATGTCTATGCACAAACTGGTAGTGGAACTGGTTATACTTTGACAAGCTTTGGTGTAGACGGCGTTGTTGGTGGCACAGACAACATAGTTATTACCAACGGTGCATTTACAAGTACCGGAGCATACTAAAATAAGTTAATAAAAGTTAATTAATTAATATCGAAAAAGTTGAAAATGAAATAAAATAAGGGATAGGTTGCTATCCCTTATTTTATTATTTAAAACCTGTAATGCTTTAAGCGATAGGATTTAAATATTATTACTTAAAATTATAGCTGTATGTAAAGATATATGTTTTTAGAATAATAAAAGAATATCAACAGGAAATAAATATAAAATATTAATTTAATTATAATAAAAATAGCAATATAATATAGAAAATAACCCGACAGCTAAAAAGGAATAAAAAACGGTAAAAAAGCAATAGTTTAAATGGGAACAAGGGAAGTAATTTTCTATATAATTTTTATAATAGCGGGCCTTGCCGTAGGAAGCTTCTTGGAAGTGGTAATATACAGGTTACCCAGAAAAATATCTATTGTAAGGCCTGCTTCTTTTTGTCCGTATTGCAAGAGAAGAATAGCATTTTATGATAATATCCCATTATTATCTTTTTTAATACTAAGAGGTCGATGCAGGTACTGTAAAGCAAAAATACCCATTACCAGCCCCGTTGTCGAAATCTTAACTTCTTTATTATTCATGGTCAATTATATCTTTTTCGGGTTAAGTATTAATACTATCATAGGAATTCTATTATGCAGTTCTTTAATAGTAGTATCTTTTATTGACATTAATTTTAGAATAATTCCCAATGTAGTAGTATTACCCTTAACGCTTGTCGGACTGGCTTTGAATATTTTATTGGAACCTTCCAAATGGTGGATGCCCCTGGCTTTTAGCTCGGGTGCATTTTTATTTATGCTGATAATTCATTTGATATATCCAAAGGGTATGGGGATGGGTGATGTTAAATTAAGCTTGATGATAGGAGCATTTCTAATAAGGAACTCAATACCTGCTTTATTTTTAGGTTTTTTAACAGGGTCGATATATGGAATATCTCTTATAGTCATAAAAAGGAGAAAATTAAAACAGGCTATACCATTTGGCCCTTTTATATCGCTTGGGAGTATTATATCTTTATTTTGCGGTAATAATATCTTAAAATGGTATATAAGTCTTTACAGATAGAGAATAGAAAGTAGGATCACATCATGTCGGCAGTCGGGTTGAATTTAAGCTCTTGTTGTATATCTGTTATTGAGTTATTAAAATCAAGAAATAATCTGGTTATAAAAAATATGGTAATTTCAGAAGTACCGTCTAATGCGGTCATAAAAGGTGAGGTACAGGATGTAGCTGCTTTGACCACCGGTTTAAAAGATATATGGAGAAAATATAAAATTTCTGATAGAAAAGTATTTATAGGAATTGCCAATCAAAAAATAATTGCAAAAGAGGTTACAGTACCAGTAGTGGATGATACAGAAATAAATAATTCGATTAAGTACCAGATCAATGATTTTATTCCCATACCAAAAAATAATGTTATTTATGATTATTATATAGTAGAAAAAGAAAAAAATTCTTCAAGATTGATGCTGGTAGGCACGCTTAAAAGCATGATAAATGATATAGCAAAAAGCTTCAAAGATGCAGGATTATTTTCACAGGCTATTGATCTGAATTGTTTCGCACTTTATAGGACACTGGATTATATCTACGGACTGGAAAAAAATAAAAAGAAAAAGAATTTAAAATCTTTTTGCGCTGTAAATCTGGGAGAGGAAATATCTATCCTTGAAATAATCCAGGATAATGATTTAAGATATCCGAGGTTCACCTCATCTTCCATAAAAAGCTTTGTCGATACTTTGTATAAAGAAATTAAAAAAGATAATAATTACTGCAGAAAAATAATTTCGCAATTTGATTTCAAATTAATACTGGATGAAGAAAAAAATAAAGAAAAATTAAAAAAGGAAACTTCCGGCAATACTCCGGAAAAGACGCAAAGAAAAGAGAGTAAAGAGCCGGGGGGGAAAGAAGATGAGAAGGAAGATTATAAAAAGAAAATAGTTAAAATTATGAAAGATACTGCGGATCATCTCGTATATGAAATCAAGCTGTCTATAGAAAGCTTCCTGCAGGAAAATCCAAAATATAAAATTGAAAAAATAATTTTAAGTGGGAAATATATTAAGAATATTGATAAATATATAGAAAAGGTAATAAATTATAAGGTAGAAATATTAAAAATCGCAGATTATTTTTCACTAAAATATATAATGAAGAATCCAAGATATAAAGGCAGGAAATTAAACTATCTGATAGATCCGTTAGCAGTGGGAATGGCATTAAGGGAATTAAATAAATGAAAACGATAAACCTTCTCCCGAAAGAAATAAAAGTAAGGGATATAAAGGGAATTATACTTCAGGCGATATTGATACTCATGGCGGTTGTAGTGGTAATAATAGCGGCTTTTTCAATTATTTTATATGATGTAAACAATTATATTGTACCAAGATTAGATGATTACAGAAAAGTAAATATGCAGATAGGCAGCTATATAACAAATTTGGAGGCTTACGAAAAATTCAGGGTTAAGGTAAATAAGAAATCTGAACTGGTAAATTCACTACAGGAAAATGTAATAATCTGGTCAGATATTTTAAATGATATAGGAGAAAAGATACCGGATAATACCTATATTAATTATATTGAAGGAGATAGTAAAAATTTATATGAATTCATTGATAAAAGTCCTGAAGAAAAAGGAAAAGACGTAAAAAAAGTAACTTTTTTTAATATTGAGGGATATGCGGTCGGTTATAATGATGTAAGCAAGTTTGCGATAGGTATTGAAGACATTCCCAATATGGGAGAAGTACTTATAAATAATATTTCCAGGGATCAAATTGCGGAATCGGGTACGGAAGCGGTATTTTTCAATATAAGTACATTTTATAATCTTGAACCTTATTTACAGGGAATCGAAAATGGAGACACTGTGCAAACGGAAGAAAATGAAGACGAAAGCTTATTGGACACGGAAATAGAAAAGATGGAGTAATAATACAATTCATATTTATATATAATTATGAACAGCAGAATTAAAATAATTTTTATAGTCGTCTTTTTTATAGCGAGTGTTTTTTTACTTATTCTGTTTATTATACCCAACCTTTCCAGCAGTCTTGAAGCAAGCTCATTAATAGAAACGGAAAAAGATAATAATAAGGTTTTACTAAACAGGCTGAATGAACTTCTGCTGATAAGGGATGAATATAATGTATTGAATGCTGAATATCAGAAATGCTCAATGCAGCTTCCTTCTGAAAACGATTTAAGTTTTTTTACCAATGAAATTTATGAAATTGCTAAATACTCCGATATAATTATTTATTCGGTTGATTATATGGAAAGAACTGCTGCGGAAGAAGATAAGGAAGAACAGAAAACGATAAGTGTTAATATTATATTGGAAGGCTCTTATTACAACATAGTTAATTTTATTAAAATCATAGAGAAAATGCCCAGGATAGCAGTAATTGAAGATATTGTTTTACAGTCATATGAGGATGATTATAAAAAACTGAACGGCTTTGTTGGTTTAAAAATTTATTATGTAAATGATTAATATGATAATTAGTAAGAATATATTAAAAAAGATAATATTTATAGCGGTTGTGTTGTTTTCTATTTTAGTACTTTTTATTTTTACAGGATGTTCTTTTTTAGAAATAATCAAGGAGTCATATATAGGCGGAGAGAAAGAATTGGAAATGCCTGACATAAAAATAAATGAAAATGAGGTAATCGAAATAGGCAGAGAGGATTCAGCTATAGAAAAGAGTTATGACCCGGAATACAATATTAATTTTATCGATGATTCATCTAGGGATCCTTTTGAACCGTTTTATATTGAAGAGGAAGATGAAGAAGAAAAAAATGTATTTAAATTAAATAGAATTTATACTGAAAATGGAATAGAATATGCCGAATTGAATTTAAATAATTACTCCTATCAGCTTAAAGAGGGAGATACTCTGGTATATATTTATTCTGTGCAGGCAATCAATACAAACTCTGTAGTGCTGCTAAAGGGTGACGTTGTGGTAACTGTTTTTATAGACCAGGTTTATTATGATTAAGAAAGGATGTATAATCTTTGAGATTTCTTACTGCCGGTGAATCCCATGGAAAAAATCTTTTAGGAGTAATTGACGACTATCCCTCCGGAGTTTTAATTGATAGGGATTATATAAATTATGAGCTGTCAAGAAGACAAAAAGGATTCGGGAGAGGGTCCAGGATGTCAATAGAAAAAGATGAAGTTGAGTTAATATCAGGTATAAGGAAAGGAAGGAGCATAGGCTCACCTATATCATTTGCAATAAAGAATATAGATTGGAAAAGCTGGAAAGAAATAATGAATATAAATAATGCCGGAAAAGATATTTCAGAACCAGAAAAAAAATTATTAAACCCAAGACCGGGCCATGCAGATTTACCCGGATTATTAAAATACAGATTGGATGACATAAGAAATGTAATAGAAAGAAGCAGTGCCAGAGAAACTGCAGTTAGGGTCTGCATAGGCGCATTTGCTAAAATTGTATTAAAACTTTTAGGGATAAATATTGTAAGTTATGTATGCCAGATTGGAAAAGCGATGCTTATTGAAGATATAAAAATAAACAGCGAAATATTAGATGATATAGAAAAATCCGAAGTAAGGTGTCCCGATAAAGAAGTAAGTCTGAAGATGAAGAAAGAAATAGGAAAGGCAAAGAAAAGTGGGGACAGTATTGGAGGAAGATTTAAGGTTACAGCAGAAGGAGTACCGGCAGGGCTGGGTTCATATTCACAATGGGACAGAAGGATTGATGGGAGAATAGCAAAATCATTTATGAGCATCCCGGCCATAAAAGGTGTAGGGATAGGTGATATTTTTAACTCATATCAAAAAACGGGAACCGGATTCCATGATGAAGTTTATTATAGAAAAGGTAAAGGGTTCTTTAGGAAAACAAATAGAGCCGGAGGGATAGAAGGAGGAGTAACCAACGGGGAACCAGTTGTAATAGAGGCCATAATGAAACCACTGCCAACTACGATTAAGGGGCTGCATACCGTGAATATAGAAAGTAAAGAAGATGAAATAAGTTTGAAAGAAAGATCGGATGTATGTGCTGTTCCAAGCGCTTCCATAATTGGTGAGGCAGTACTGTCAGTAGAAATCTTTAATTCGATTCAAAATAAATTCGGTAGGGATAATATAAATGAAATTTTAGAAAATTATAATAATTATAAAAGATATCTCCAGGAAATATAATATTATATGAGATTTAAAAATATATGCCTTATAGGATTTATGGGTTCCGGAAAGAGTACGGTAGGAAGAATTCTTGCAAAAAAAATAAAGTTTATATTTATTGATTTAGATAGAATGATTGAGCTGGGAGAAGGAAAAAAAATAAAGGATATTTTCAGTCTGGAGGGAGAGAAATATTTTAGGGATCTGGAATCAAATATAACCGAAAAAATATTTAATAATAAAAATTGCATAGTTGCCTGTGGGGGCGGCATAGTTGAAAGAAAACAAAATATGGAAATAATCAAAAACAGCAGTACCGTTATCTATTTGAACATATCAATAAGGGAAGCGTTGGAGCGTCTTGAAAATGTTAATGACAGACCGTTAATTGAAGTTAAGAATAAAAAAGAAACTATTAAAAAATTAATAAGGAAAAGAGACACTCTTTACAGAAAATATGCTGATTTAATTATGGATAACAACGGGAAAGATCCGCTAAAGACTGCAAACAAGATAATAACCGCACTAAAAGCTTAAAAATAGTTAAATGAAAATAATTAATGCAAAAACCAAACTAAGAAATTATCCTATATATATAGGACCCGGGATCTATAGAAAATTTTCAGTGCTGGTTAAAAAAAATTTTTGTGATGCGGATAAAATAGCGCTGGTTACAAATGACAAGATATTTGGAATATACGAAAAAAAGATGAAAAATTTTTTAAAGGAGTGTTCCTTACCTTATGAGATTATAATTATAAGGGACGGTGAAGAATTCAAAAGTTTGAGAAGTGCGGATTTTATATTTAAAAAGCTGATTGATTTTAATATTCATAGAAATGACCCGATTGTAGCCTTCGGAGGCGGAGTAATAGGGGATCTTGCAGGTTTTGTTGCGTCAACATTTCATAGAGGAATAAAATTGATACAATTTCCCACTACCATAATAGGGCAGGTTGACAGCAGTATAGGAGGAAAAGTTGCAGTTAACTATAAAAATATAAAAAATATAATTGGATGTTTTTATCAGCCACATATGATAATTATTGATCCTACCATGAATTACACTCTGGAAGAGGATCAAATTATTAACGGTCTGGGCGAAATTGTAAAATATGGATTGATTTTTAAAAAAAATATACTGGATAAACTGACCGTAGCGGCGGGAAGCAAAGAAGAAGACAGGCTTTTAAAATTAGTCAAGACAGAAGAATTTGAAAATATAATATACAGTTGCTGCTGCATAAAAGTAAAAGTAGTAGAGAGGGATGAATTTGACTATGATTACAGAAACCTGCTAAATTTTGGGCATACCATAGGACATTGCATAGAAAATGCATTTGATCTGAAAGAAATGAACCATGGAAAAGCAATAAGTATAGGAATGATGGTTGCAATTGATATATCAATTGCAATGGGCTTAATTGATAAAGAAATTAAAGAAATTGTTCTTGAATTATATAAAAAATTGAAGTTACCCTATAAAATACCCAAAGTTAAAGTAGATAAAATAATAAATGTCATGAAGTATGATAAAAAATTCAGGACATTACAAAATAAATTTGTATTGTTAAAAAAAATAAATAAACCTATTTTCTATTATAACGTTGATAAAAGCCTCATTATTGATAATATTAAAAAAAGTATGTATAATTATATTTAAATATATATAAAATAATTATTAAATATAATATTAATTATTAATGAAAGAATAAATATTCTATAAAAATATATAATTTTAATTAAAATGAAAAATGTAGTAATAATTAACGGTCCCAATTTAAATTTATTAGGCAACAGAGAAGAAAAAATATACGGCAAAAGAAATTTTGAAGATGCCAAAAAAGACCTGGATAAAATAGCTGAGAGAAAAATCAAGCTTTCTTATTTTCAATCAAATCATGAAGGCGAAATCATTGATAAAATACATAAATGTATCGGAACCATTGATTTCATAATAATTAATCCTGGTGCGCTCACACATTATAGCTATGGAATACATGATGCCATACTGGCAAGCAATATTCCAGTAATAGAGGTGCATATCTCCAATATTTATAAAAGAGAACTCTGGAGATCAAAATCAGTAATATCCCCGGCATCATTGGGAATTATTGTTGGGTTTGGACTAGATGTATACAAGATAGCTGTAAAATATATTATTGAATGCATAAAATAAATACAGGAAAATGTTAAATAAATTTTATCGTTTCATTTATAAATGTTCTAATAAAAAAAAATTAAATTTAAAGAAACAAGACGGGATGGCTCTTGTAGAGGTAGTAGTAGCTTTTCTTATATTATCCATTATTACATTAGTCCTGGTAAGAGGCACCATAGTATCCGTTGATACATTAAAAATAAACAGAGCAAAAACAAAAGCTCAGGCAATCGCCAGTGAGAAACTTGAGATTATAAGGGCGATGGCTTATGAAGATATTGATTTTACTTCAGAGAATCCTAACTGGGGGTTAGATAACCCTGTTCTGGTTGAAGATGAATATGATATAAGTTACGAAATCATTCCGGTATATGAGGGGGATAGTGATTACAAGCAGCTGAAAATAACCATCTTTAAGGACCCTATGAAGGAACCGATAAATGTAATTACGCAGATGTATCCTTTAGGGAGTCAGGGAGAAGGACCTGTTGGGCATCCGGTACCTGTAAATCTGGTTATAGACTATGATTCAGGCTCCGGCAGCGAAAGAGATATTAAACTAATATGGGAAGCACCCGATACAGAGCTTGAGATAGATGAATATAAGATTTACAGGGATGGGAATTTTATAGGAACTGCTGCTTCTTCAGGATTATTATTCTTTATCGATGAACCCGGAGATAATGAAGTTTATAGTTATTACGTAACGGCACTATATGATGATGAAACAGAAAGCAGTTCAAGTAATACGGTGACTACTGAAATTGTATTGGAATATCTACCACCCCGGAATCTTGATATCACGGGATACTCAGGGGAGGGTTCCGGAAGAGCAGTAAATCTGGAATGGGATGCGCCGGATACCGAGCTGACAGTTACCGAATATGCAGTTTACAGAGACGGTGTGGAAATAGGCAGAACCGCTGACACAAATTATCAGAATACGATAGGAACCAGTAACTATACTTTTTACGTAACAGCTATTTATGAGGGCGGCATAGAAGGTGACCAAAGCAATACTGTAACTACTGAAAGTGAAGCCGTATATCCACCGCCCCGGAATCTTAGTATTACGTGGTATTATGGATGGGGTTACACAAGAACAGTATATATGGCATGGGATGCTCCTGATACCGAACTGGTAGTTATTGAATATGCAGTATATAGAAATGGTACGGAGATAGGGAGGACTGCAAATACATATTACAGCAATAGAATAGGGTATTGGAATTATACTTTTTACGTAACAGCTATTTATGAGGGCGGGATAGAAAGT
>Ga0307425_1000925_pt1 | contig 18218 bp, 20 predicted proteins | sample SalMarWE160330MG_FD_202152 | JGI IMG/M metagenome (GOLD analysis project Ga0307425, IMG submission 202152) | Salt marsh sediment microbial communities from the Plum Island Ecosystem LTER, Massachusetts, United States - WE1603-30 | ecosystem: Environmental > Aquatic > Marine > Intertidal zone >...
TACGGGTCAAGTCTGCTGTTGACTGTTATTCTGATGTATGATAATTGGAGCGCCTTATGATGGGAAAAAACTTTTCATTCAGGACCGGAACATATCATCTGAATGACGAACCGAATTTTAATTATCAGTTGAATCGAACAATCATGTGGAGCGGTGGGGATGTGGATGAATTAAGGCATGCTGGCCCTAAAATTAAAGATTCTTCGTCGTGGGAAATTGAACTGGTCAGCTTGGCCGAAAAGGCTTTATCTGAAGACAGGATTGTTCAAGCCATTGCTTACTTAAGGATGGCGGAATTCTTCATGTTTGATGGTAATCCGAGAAAACTGGGAATATACCAAAAGGCTAGAACGTTATTCTACAATCACTATGCTGATATATTTGAAAACGGATTAATTACCCGGAAAACTGTTCCGTACAAAAATGGTCAATTGCCGATATGGATCTCCCTGCCAGAGGAAAGGCCTGCCAAGGACGTTATTCTGCTGCATGGGGGTAATGACTCCTACATGGAAGAATTCTTGTCCGTAGTTCTCTATCTTCGCCGCAAAGGATTTGCGGTCTACCTATTTGAAGGGCCTGGCCAAGGAGAAGTCTTGCGCGAACAAGACATTCCCTTTACACATGAATGGGAAAAACCTGTTGGAAAAATATTGGATGAATTCAACTTGAAGGATGTTACCATCGTGGGTATCTCACTAGGGGGGATGCTAGCGCCAAGAGCAGCGGCTTTTGAAAAGAGGATCAAGCGTGTCGTGGCATGGAGCATTTTCCCCAATTTTTTCGATATTCTCATTTCTACCAGAAAGAAAAGATTACAGCAAATTGCCCGACTATTGTTGACCTTGAAGGCTAAACCGTTGATCAACTTAATTATAAAGCGTCAAATGGGAAAAGACCCTATGGCCGAATGGGGAATTGAACACGGGGTGCACAACATGGGGGTAAATTCTGCTTATGAGTATTTGGCTAAAGCTGATCGGTTTCAGATCATCAATATCGCCCATCTTATTGATCAAGATTTCCTCTTGATTGGGGCATCACATGATCATTTCATCCCTGTTGAGTTCTACAAGACGGAAATAGACCATCTCAAAAACGTTCAGTCAATGACCTTTCGGCTATTCACAGATAAAGAAAAGGCAGAGAATCACTGTAATGCGGGGAATACCAAATTGGTATTGGACACCATAATAAATTGGATTGAGTTGATAACATCATATCCCAATAGTTGTTGAGCATGGTGTTATGTGATTCAACAAAAGCTAATTTCAATTTAAGTAGAAATTACATGCTCAAAATTTTTAAAGAAGCTTATTATTACCTTGATTTGCTGATCGGTTTTTCTTCTCCGTTCCTATTTTATTTCTTGTATAAAACCGGACGTATCGAAAAATTCGTATGGCACTTTTTTTGGATTGGAATCATAGTCGGATTAACATGGGAAATTCCAATATTCGTTTTGAGCGGCGAATCTACTTCTTTACCTATTATTACATGGATCCGTCCGTTGATTGCTCATTATCTGGTATTCATGATATCCCATTCCTTGTGGGATGGATTAATTTTCGTGATAGGCATTTGGCTGGTATATAGAATATGTCGCAAGCCTCTTTTTCAACAATTCCGATGGTCAGAAATTTTAGTATTCCTGATTTGGGGACAAGTATCCGAATTGCTTGTTGAACTTTCCAGCACTCTTAATGATGGATGGGCTTTTATACAGTACTGGTGGAACCCCGTAATATTTCAATTCAATGGGCATAATATTACATGGCTTATGCAGATAGTCTGGGCAGCAGCATCGATTGGATATTACGCATTGCTTATAAGGCTCAAACCAAAATACAGTTAATTTTTGGCCTTTGTCGTTGCATTTAACAAGCGTATCAAAACAACAACACATAACGATCGGATGGAGATGGACTTGTGCCCCGGCGTTTTCCCCAAAGTTTGTGAGGGAAGGGGGGCGACCGTAGATAATCAAATATCGACACGCTGAAATAAGGTTATTTGACAATTTACGGTCGCCCCCCTTCCCTAGGGAAAAGATTAATGGCAAAAGATATTCGACTCTTGCCGCTGGGTGAAGATTTTAAGATTCTTAAAAACGTGGTCTGCATACCCGGCTAAAACTGACCCGTTATCACGGAGAACCTGCTGGTCAACTCGGCATTGGCAGTAACTTTATGAGGATTTTCCTATTGACATAGCATGCTACCCGTGATATTGTGATCCCATGATAAAGACCTTCAGTAATAAGGGCACAGAGGATATTTTTGACGGGAAGGCAAGTAAAGCCGCAATGAGAGTCTGCCCTAAGACGGTCTGGAAAATAGCCTCAAGAAAACTAGACCAGCTTGATTCTGTCGTGTCCCTTGATGAACTTCGTGTGCCTCCTGGAAACAGGTTGGAGACTCTCTCGGGAAAAAGGAAAGGCCAACTCAGTATCCGAATAAATGATCAGTTCAGAATCTGCTTCAAATGGACTGAAACTGGCCCGGATGATGTTGAGATTACTGATTACCATTAAAATTTGATTTTAAGGAGAATTTACAATGATTCGTATACCAACTCATAGAGCTCCTACACATCCCGGTGAGATGCTTATTGAGGAATTCTTAAAGCCAATGGGACTTACTCAGCGTGAACTAGCTGACGCAATACATGTGCCTTATCAACGCATAAACGAGGTTATTAATGGTCGGAGAGGAATGACTCCGAGCACTGCCTTAAGACTTTCCAAATTTTTCGCTGTTTCTGCCGATTTTTGGATGAATCTGCAGCTTAGATGGGATCTGTATTTTGCTCAGGAATCTGAAACAGATGAGCTCAAAAATATCAAACCAATCTCGCCTCACAAGATTAGATTTGGTGAATCCAGCGCCCAACCTTAAAGGATAGAGACCGATCCTGCTAAGGTCGGATTCTATCAGTTGTTCAAGAAGCCCGGATTTCGAGGGAAGGGGCACGACCGTAAATAATCAAATATCGACACGCTGAAATAAGGTTATTTGACAATTTACGGTCGTCCCCCTTCCCCCGCAGGGCACATTACACCTGCACTCAAGTGTGGTGGCTAACCAATTATGGTATGGCAAACTGTGCGTTGAGTCAGATTAATTGAACACCCGGCTGACCTTTAGAGGTCGGAGTAATCTACCGAACCGCCGTGGTACGTGATCCGTTGACTGTCGAAGATCCCGATTCATCGGGAGTGGTGTTGGAGGAGGGGAGTCGCGAGGCTCCTCCCTATCCCGATTAACTGGAGGATGAATAAATGCCTTTGATACACAGATCTTCGGAAATAGAACTAAAGAAAAACAACTCTCCAATTCCTCAATTTTGCTGGAAATCGAGCTTGCCATTAGAAGAAATATCCAAGTCAAAGTATTTGCATTTTGACATAAAGTCGTTATTTCCAGGTAAGTTTTCTTATCCGTACCATTTTCATCGGAATGCTGAAGAACTATTTGTCATTTTGGAAGGAGAAGCTACCTTGCGATCACCAGAAGGATATCAGACAATATCAAAAGGGGACATTATATTCTTTGAGGAAGGGCCTTCTGGTACACATCAGCTTTACAATCATAGTGATGAGCAATTAATCTACATAGACATACGCACAAAGGCCAATATTGATGTGTGTGAATATCCTGATTCAGGGAAAATCAACATTCTACCCGCAATGGACATATTTGAGGAAGGATCGAAGGTATCATATTATTCTGGAGAAGAAGGCGTTAAAAATAAGTGGCCAAAGGAACTGCTAAAAAAATTATAAATGGCTTTTTTTTAGTATTCAATAATGATAGAAAAAGGTAACCAATAACATGGAAGAGGAGTTATGGTTTCACTAAATCCAGATCATTTAAAGGCAGTCATCAAAGCAATCAATCAGGGACCCTATTTCAAACATTTATCAATGTCTGTTAAAGAGATAGGAATAGGATATTCAATTGTCGAAGTTAAGGTGGGTAATGAGCATTTGAATCCATTTGGTGGGATTCATGGTGGTGCTTATGCTTCAGTAATCGATACTGCGGCATACTGGGCCACATATTGCGAACTCGACGAGAGGGTTGGACTGATATCGATCGACCTGAAGATTGATTATCTGGCTCCAATTAGCGATGGGGTAATTACAGCGAAGGGACGAAGCATTAAAATCGGCAAATCAATGTGCTTGGCGGAAGCAGCTGCTAGTGACAAAGATGGTAAATGGTTAGCTCATGGGACATCGAAGATGATGATAACAAAAGGGCTCCAGACAATCGGGGATGCCCTTAGATTCTCAGGGCCTAAGGCATTTCCTCCAAAATTCATTTAACGAGAAGTGATTCATAATGACTGATTACCGAATACGTAAATGCGGGATGTCCCGCATCCTCCAATCGTATCAACTCGGACTGGCAACCCCGCTGCGCTTAGTTGCCGGCCGCTTATAGGGAGCGTTCGGCTTTCCCGGACCTAAGTGCAGTACTTGAGGGGCTAATAAAAGCTGACGTCAAATTTATCCTGGTCGGTGGTCTGGCCGCCGTTGTGCAAGGCGCACCCGTTAATACGATGGATGTCGGCATCGCGAGGCTCCGCCCTATCCCGATTATGTTGGTAAATAAATCATGCAATTAATAAGATGCACAAAAAAACTCCAAAAAGAAATGGGGCTAAAGAAGAGAGATGTATCGGAGAATGAACCAAGTGAATCATATCTTGGCTCATGGCATGCAAATTTGATTTACATTGACGGAAAGAAATGTCTTTTATTTGTTAATGACAAAACACTTTTTAACTTTATTGTTCCCGACATTTCAAGGGCACAAATAAGAGGGTTATCAAATATATTTAAATTTACTCTGGAGTGTGTTCTTTCTACTGAAGGTGTCCCTGAAAGGGCGAAAACTAAAATAATGTCAGAGTGCGAATCAATTCAATATGCAAATAGCAATAATAAAAGCGTATTAGGCTCTATGAATGATTTGGCGTTTAATTATAAGTATCACATTCAATCTGAAGGTGGAGTGCATAGTTATGCAGTGCCAAGTATCATAAAGAAATTGAATCACATGCCTATGGGTGCGTTAGATTATATGTCTCCTATTGAGGCATTGAAGGCGGTTTATGAAAACGCAACATAACCAGGCGCTCCACTTGCCGATTTTCGCTGCGCTCAAAATCGGCAAGTGAGCTTGGTCGCGCGCTTTTTAAAAAGCGACTTGACACCTAAACGTTAAAGCGTTATAATGTGCCAAAATCTATGGAGGTGAGATTATGGCAACACCCGCTAAACGTGCCACGATCTATCTGGATCCTGTCGTTCATAAGGCACTGAAATTAAAAGCAGTTGAAACATCTCGATCCGTATCGGATATTGTTAATGAGGCCGTCAGAGAAGCCCTTGCCGAGGATGCCGATGATCTGGCTACGTTCGAAGATAGGGCAAACGAACCGCTGCTAAGTTATGATGCAATGGTGAAGAGGCTGAAAAGAGATGGCCGCATATAGGGTCTTTTTCAAAAGATCCGTGGAAAAGGATTTCGCATGCATTCCGAAAAAGGATCTGAAGAGAATCCTCAATCGCATTAAGACGCTTGAAGAAAATCCCCGTCCGGCAGGCTCCGAAAAATTGACTGGGCAAGAAAGGTATCGCCTGCGACAGGGACGATACAGGATTGTTTATTCAATCCAAAATGATGAGCTTACTGTTTGGGTCGTGAAGGTTGCTCACCGAAAAGAGGTTTATCGTTGAAGCGAACGAGCGCCCGTGTAAATGCGTCCTTAAATTATTCAATAACTCAGCTGATCAATTTTTATCCGCACCTTTCATGATGATGTAGTGCAATCCGCCTGGATCATCCAGTCGGGCTAATCTTGGCACGCTTTATTGATTGCCATCGCGAATGCAGCATGTTAATTGAATTATTGAATGTCTCCTAATTGCAAGGAGTTAGGTATTATGAAGGTAGTGAAGTATATTTCAAAGGTGAATGAATCAATGTGTACGGGAGATAAACTATGAGGCGCCGAATATTCTGCGGCTTCGTATTTTTTTCTTTGGCGGCCCTGGTGGCGGGCTGCGCAGTGAAGAGGATACAGCCTATTGAGAAGGGAAAGAGAGAGTGGGGAAGAGGAGTATTGATCGCGACCCAGAAAAGTGAGTTCAAGGAGGCCGTTACTCATCGAATTATTGATTCACTGGAAAAAGACAGATGTTTTATTAAAGTCGTGGACCTGGGATCCCTTACAGATGAGGCCCCGGAGCAGTATCGGGCAATCGTTATAATGAACAGTTACCACTTCTGGCGGCTAAGCGGTGAGGCCAAGAGTTTTATAAAAAATGCCGGTGAAGATCAGCAAAGGAAGATCATACTCCTTACCACTGTGGGGGAAGAGTTCTGGAGCCCGGGAGTTTCTGACGTGGATTCGATCAGCTCCGCCTCGGAGATTAGCAAGGCGAGCAGTGTGGCAAAGAGCATAATTGCCAGGATCCGTGTTCTTGTAGGGTGTGCAGGGCATAGGCGGTCGTATATACTGTAGGTTACCCTGTGGAACCCTTGCCCCCTAGAACCCTTACGATATCACATATCCTTTTGAAGAGGACGCAGGGATTTCCTGCGAAAGGGTGAAGTATGAACGAATCTGATCTGATTCAAAAACTTCTCAAAATCGAGGCCCTGTTTGCGGGCGCCACCACTACAGGTGAACGGGATTCTGCGGAACATGCCAGGCAAAGAATGTTGCAGCGCCTCAAAGAGGTGCTCTCTAATGATCCACCGGTGGAGTATAAATTCACCTTTGCTGATATGTGGTCACGAATGGTTTTTATGGCATTACTTCGCCGATACAACTTGAGACCTTACCGATACTACCGGCAGCATTACACAACGGTCATGGTGCAGGTGCCGAAACGTTTCGTGGATGATACGATCTGGCCTGAATTTCAAAAGATCAGTGCTGAGCTGAACACCTATTTAGAGGAAATCACGGGCCGAATCGTCAAAAAAGTCCTCCATGAAGACAGCTCGGATGCAGAGGTTGTGGAAGAAGCCCTGCGGATTGGCCTATAGATTTTGATGAAATCAGCCTTTCATAAGAATGGGGAAAGCATTTCGATATTTTGTATGGTTTAGAGTAACCTGCGTATGTAATGATATGTAAGGGGGAAAAGGGATGACCGAGAAAAGGCCTACACGCGAAGAGGCTTACAATCTGCTCACAAGGTATAACAAAAGCGAGAGCCTGATCAAACATGCCCTGGCGGTTGAAGGGGTTATGCGCTATTTTGCCCGCCAGCGTGGCGGAGATGAGGAGAAGTGGGGGGTTATCGGCCTCATTCACGACCTTGACTATGAGCAATACCCTGAAGAGCACTGCCGGAAAAGTGGTGACATCCTGAGGCAGGAGGGCTGGCCGGAAGAATATATCCGGGCGGCTGTGAGCCATGGGTGGGGCATCTGCTCAGATGTTGAGCCTCAAACAGGGCTTGAAAAGACCCTTTATGCAGTGGATGAACTGACAGGACTCGTGGTCACTACAGCGCTGGTGCGTCCATCGAAGAGCGTTATGGACCTCAAGGCGAAATCCGTGAAAAAGAAATGGAAGGACAAAAGGTTTGCCGCAGGAGTAAACAGATCCATCATTGAAAAGGGCGCCGAGATGCTTGGGATGGAACTCTCGGACCTGATTACGGGGACCATCATGGGGATGCGAGAGGTTGCACGGGAAATCGGTTTAGCTGGTGGGGTCACATCTTAAAAATTAAGGAATAGAGTGATCACAGAGATAACGAAAGGAAGACATTGTTACCCCCTTAGCTTTTTCCAGAGCTCCTCAACCTGTTTCCTGGTTTCTTGCAAAGAGCCTTCATTGTTGATTACAAAATCTGCATATCCCACCTTTTCATCTATAGGCAATTGGGACGATACGATATTGGATGCCTCGTATTCTGTTATCCCATCCCGTTTACAAAGGCGTTTTATCTGGATTTCCCTGGGAACATAGACGACTACGATCTTGTGAAAAAAAGGTTGCATATCCACTTCGATCATCAGGGGGACCACTACCTCAATAATCGCATCGGGGTCTTTGGAAGTAATGTCATTTACCTGTCTTATGAATTCCACTGCAATCTGAGGATGGGTGATATTCTCCAGTTTTTTCTTTTTCTCCAGATCACCAAAGACAATCCCAGAAAGTTTTTTGCGATCAATACTACGGCCTTCCAGAAGGACCTGTTCACCGAAATATTCAACGATATCTTTCCATGCAGGCTTGTCAGGCTCGACAACCTCTCTGGCAATAACATCGAAATCTATGACATGTGCCCCCATTTCCTCCAACATATTGGCAACGACCGTTTTGCCGCTGGCAATGCCGCCGGTTACACCTAGAAGTGTGCGGTTATCATTTCCTCTAAGACTTTCCAGTTGTTCTTTTGCCCCATAAGACATCGGAAAAGTGCTGATCAAGTCCAGCTCCGCTCCAGCATAGCTTATAGGATAACGGATGCCTCGCCGGTACAAGGATTCAAGGCCCCTCAGCACTTTTTCCATCATACCTGCAGGTAGCGCAATTACCAATTCTTCATCCTGGGCGTGACCATATCTCCGTTCCCCATAGCAGGGGATGGTCATCGACGGTCTACCTGTTAGATAACATCTCGCAATAGCGTCTGCGCATGATGTCTCGCCCACGCAGTGAAATCGCATCACCTCATAGTCTTCAAACTGAATGGCATTTATCAAGAGCATCATTTGGGCTGGATTTGCATAAATAAGGACGATGTCAGGGACAAAAGGATTATAGACAAGAGGTGCCATGGCCACTGCCTCATATTTTCCCAGGGGGAGCCTTGGGATGGACGCCTCGTATTTCTTGCCATCCTTCCTGCTCTTGGTCCATACCACACTTCGAAGGGTACCGTCCTTCACTACTTCGGGTAAATCAGTCAAACCAATTATAGAAGGGCACATGGGTGACATAAAATCATTGAGGTCTGCACCGACCGTCCAATCGGAATTTCTGACAAGTGTAATCATCTGGCACAAGGCCCTTTTTTGTCTAGACCTCCGTAGATAGGGGATTTTGTCTAGGTCCTCTTTCCGCTCCAGCATTTTAAAGGCGACAGGAAAGGACTTTAACCTCAACAAAATCTCCATCCTCCTTACCAGTTTTTCCCAGTTTGGCTGTTTTTCCATATAAAACCTTCTTTCTATCTATCTCGCAATTTTGTCACAAATCTAAAGGATATCCTTCGCCAGTCAAGCTTAAAAAGCAGTCTTGTCAAAAAATGGTTTTTGTTAGACAGGATTGATTTCCTGCCACAAGTGAGACTAAATTCAGATGGCGTACACTATAATTTAACGAAGAGCGACCGGCGAATAATTTCCTGTTTTCAGGGCGGCGACAAGATCCTTTTCATTTTTGATGGAATCAAAAAACCGGGTCGCATATTTCCCCACCTCTGAGACCTCATGGGCATCGCTACCCCCGGTAGCGAACAGGCCAAGACCCAATGCCACTCTTGAGGCAAATTTGTTTTCCTTTTCCGTAACCTTTCCGTTAAGGACTTCCAAGGCATCAACTGATTTGAAAAGCGGCCTTTCCATGGCCTTTTGCGGCGTAAGCCCTATTTCTTCAGCGCCTAAGACCAAGAAGCCTCTAATGGGGTGGGCGGCAATCATAAAGCCGCCCACAGCCAGCACTTCTCTTCTCAGATCATCTAGGCCGATTATCCCCGTGATATCTCTATCCAGTCCAAATACTATTACATCTCCTTGGTTCGTGGTAATCTCATTACCTCTTAAGACCAAAAAGCCATGCTTTCGTATCAAGTTATCCATACGGTGAGGCTCCCAGGCATAATTATGGTCGGTAAGACAGATCGCATCCAGTCCAACCCTCTTTGCCTGTTCAATTATCTGGTCCACAGGGGCAGAACTGCAAGGGGAGGCGGGTGAGGTATGCACGTGTAAATCAATAAGCATTCCTGAAGATTTTTTCTTAGCAATTATGTCCGTCAGGGATAGATTGGGCCTAGCCGAATGCTTCTCCGTAACCTGGGCGTTTCTATCCACGACGTGGGAAGAAAGGGCTTCTTGCTCATTTTGCGATTCGTCATTCAAAAATTCTGTCAAAGTCAGGTCTGGGCTCTCTACTCTAGCCGCTTGATACTTGATAGCAATTACCGCTTCCTGAGCAGAATAACCGCATTCGATTAAAAGGTTTGCATAATGGCGGCATGCCTTCCGGCCAACAATTTTGTGGACTTCTTGGGCAAATCCCTCCTTTCCTGCACAAAGCCCGACGGCTTCCGGCAAGAATTGTACAGACCTTTTGCATTCCGGGGTTGTCCATCGATTCCACTTTCCATCAATAGAGATGATCTCCAGATTGGATATGCGAAAAATTATGTCGAGTTCGAGTCCATATATATCATCATCGAGAAGGCCATGAACTACCAGTGTGTCTTGTTCCCCTTTTCTAACGCTTACCAGTTTGTTCCGACTGAATTTTAGCATGGTTGACATTTACACATCCCACTTCGAATCTGAATCTTCGGATAGACCTTCGATTACCAAAATTGTAGTACGTAACCCCCTGTTCTACGATTATGGAGGCTCAACGCCTTCTACTATACGGCTGCCAGGAGCAAAGGCGGCACAGCGATTGTATAATCTGATATTTGACTTGACCAGGTTCTTGTAATCATCTTCCGTAAGTTCATAGCCCTCAGGTATTAGAAGCATAGCATCCTTGGTGAGCGACAGGATTACCCCGTGACAGCATTCCTCCACGATACAGCCGAAATGCCTACACTCCGTAGCATCATCTGCTATCCCTCTAATTATTTTCGACATGCCGGGACCGATTCGAACTCCCACTATTTTTTTGAAGGCCTCGGAGAGATCAAGGCATTTCCCATGGAGGGTACGGCTGAATTTTCCTGTTACTTCCTTGATTTCGAGTTCGGGGAGCTTGACGATGATTCCAATAAAGCCGTTAGTAAATGTGTCCTGAAGTCGGCAGGTCGATTTGATGGTTTGATCGTCTAGCTGTTCGACACTGGTGCTTTTGTTGCGTGAAAAGATAAGGAGATCCGGCATGATTTACTCCTGGTCGATCTCCTTCAATAAAGTCCATACAAAATCCTCGGTACGTTTAACTGTGTCCGGGTCGACGTTTTCAAACACATCTGTCGGCCTGTGCCATTCGGGCAGTACGCCATCCCGCCGGTGGCCCACCAACGTGAGCACACGGAAACCGTACTTGGCGCCAATGACTCCTTCGGTATAGGCACCTTTAAAGATATGTGAATAGGCGCCCAGTTCCGGATGGCGTGCGGCGATATCATCTGCCAATGAAAGGAGGTCCGGATCGCTTTTTGTGGTGAGCAGGAACGTCTCGCGCTTCAGGTAGGCCGGTCCCGCGCCCATTCCACCTACGCTGTCCAGGGATATCCATGCGGGGGTGCCCAGTTCGTCTCGATGGGACTTGGCAAAGGCGTCAGCACCGTAACATGCCACCTCTTCACAGCCGGAAAGCAGTGCCCATACGGTGGTGTTTGCAAGTGGCTCCTTCTTTAGCCTTTCTGCCAGGCTAAGCACCACCCCTGCGCCTGTGGCGTTATCATTGGCACCGGCCGTGTAAGGAGAGAAGCCCGCCTGAAGGGTCAGCACGAACAATACTAGGCCGACTAATGTAAGGGGAAGTGACAATATTTTCCACAACAACATGGTAGAAGCAATACCGATTGAGAAAAGGGCTATTACAAGCACACAAGAGACCAGACCCAAAGGGACAAGCCTGCCGAAAAACCTGACCCACCTGTCAGAGGAGAAGACCAGTGGTGTTCGATGGGTGTCGAGATGGCCTAGCAGGACCACGTGCTGTCTGCTCTGATCACGGGATGGAAGGCGTGCCCATATATTCTGGCTTTTTGCCTTGGGTAGAATCCAGCGCAAGGGATTGGGGCGAAAGGTGAGCTCCACCAACACCGACACGAAGCCTATCAAAGACAGGACCAGCGCCGTTATCGCTCCCCAACGTCCACAGAACAAGAAGAATAGTTCGCTTATCAACAATAGGCCGGAAAACAGGACGTACGGGTACCAGGCTGAGCGCGCGCTGACAAAGGTTTCAGTAACAGGCTGCAAGCCTATATTTTGTAGTGCTTGAGCGGCGTAAGACGCTCCCTCTGCCTCCTTGGATGTGGTCGAGCCGCGCGGCCCAATATTAACAGCCAGATGTCGTATGTGATCCATCGCGGTCATTGCAAGCTCCTTTCATGGTAAGCCAAAATGGGCGAGAAATCCAGTCCGGAAGAAAAACCCTTCTTCCCCTTCTTATTGAGCTGTTACCTTTGTCTTACGCCGCAAAGGTCAGTTTGGTCCCAGACATGTTAAGGATAAATTTTTCCGGCATCTCCTTTTCTATTTGCATTATAGCGTTTCGCCCGGTGCAGTGTGTTGGAATTATATAAGTGGGGTCTATGTCTTTAAGCCCTTGGACTGTCGGTTGGATGACAGGTTCCATTATAGGGCCGGTCAGATGGAAGCCTCCCATTACTGCGAACACCTTGTCCACACCGGAGACCTCTCTCGCATATTTGACAGTATTTATGATCCCCGAGTGGGCACATCCAGACAGAACAACAATGCCCTTTCCCTTGACATTGACCGCAATGCCGGTGTCATCTGTAATGTCATCCCATTGTTCTTCTCCGTTTTTCTCATAATAGGCATTGGGCATGCCCTTCTCAAAGTCTGTGGTCCTAGGAATTTCACCCAAAAATAAGACAGCACCGCCCAGGAGTGGGTGGGGAAGCTGGGTCTCAACCAACTTTACGCCAGCCCCTTCCGCCTTTTTACGGGTAAAGGACGGGAGCTTGATTTTTATGTCCTCTGTGATTTTCACGTATCTTGGATCCCTAAAGACCTCTGGATGGACCACCAGGTCAATACCTTTCTTGTTCACCATTTTCATCAGCGCCGCCAGACCCCCGACATGGTCCAGGTGTCCGTGCGACAGGGCCGAGGCCTCTATAGTGGTCAAATCCACGCTCAGGGCATCGGCGTTGAAGGCCGCCCCATGGGCCGAAAACCCGAAATCAAAGAGCATGCTTCGTACGCTTTCGCCTTTTGTGACGGTTACGACTGAAGAAAAGCCGTGTTCGGCAAGGATCGAATTTTTTACCTCCATATCTTTTAGGGGCATGGCCCTGGCCACAATTTCATTATTATCCCCGGATACCAGATCGATATAGTTGTCCTGTAAGGTGAGAATTTCTATCTTGTCCACTTCATTAATGACGGTGCTCATTGTCTCCTCCTCCTTTACTTGGTGTTCATTATCCCAGCCCGTACTGCTTGATCTTTGAGATGAGCATTGGCCGGCTTATTTCCAGTATCTTTGAGGCCTGGGTGCGATTTCCCCCTGTGAGTTTCAGTGCCTTTTCCATCAGATTGCGCTCCATTGTTTTAGATGCCTTCTTAATGGATAGCGTTTCGTGGGTGCCGAAATCTGGATGGGTGTTTTTGGCCTGGGTCAGTTCAAAGGGAAGTTCAACAGGCGTAATCCACCTGCCCGTAGCAAGCACGATTGCCCTCTCCACAACGTTTTCCAGTTCTCGAACATTGCCTGGCCATGAATAGTCCATGAGCATAGACATGGCTTTAGAGGAAGGGGCCTCGATGTTTTTTTTGAGTTTTTCATTGAACTGGTCAATGAAGTAACCGACGAGAAGGGGAATGTCTCCGCGTCTTTCCCTCAGCGGCGGCATGTGAATTGTGATAACATTTATACGGTAAAAGAGGTCCTCACGAAATCTTCCATTTTCAACCTCCTTGTTGAGGTCCTTTGCTGTTGCCGCAATTACACGGATATCAATCTTTTTTGAATGAAGCCCCCCCAATGGTGTTATCTCTTCTTCCTGTAGGACACGCAAGAGTTTTACCTGCAAAGATAAGGGCAGTTCTCCTATCTCGTCCAGGAAGAGCACCCCTCCATCCGCTTCTTCAAAATGGCCCGGTTTATCCTTAACGGCATGAGTAAATGCCCCTTTTTTATATCCAAACAGCTCGCTTTCAAGTAGGTTTTCAGGGATACTGCCACAGTTTATGGTCACCAGGGGTTTTGACGACCTGCTGCCGTCGGAATGAAGCGCCCTTGCGATCAGTTCCTTTCCTGTCCCGCTTTCTCCTGTGATGAGCACTGTGGTTTTATGGTCAGCCACCTTACCGACAAGATCAAATACAGCGGCCATGGCCTCACTTCTGGCAATTATATTGCCAAAGGAATATCGCTTCTCTATCTCGCTGATTTTTGTTCTTAGCCTCAGATTTTCCTCCTTGAGGCGCTCTCGTTCTTCAGCCTTTCTCAAAGTCAAGAGGACCTCATCGTTCTTGAACGGCTTTGATATGTAATCGTATGCCCCCTGTTTCATTGCCTCAAGAGCTGTTTCAATGTTTCCATAGGCAGACATCATTATGTAGGTTTTTTCGGGATATTTTTCTTTTGCACTGTTCAAAAAGGTCATTCCATCCATACGGGGCATTTTTATATCACAGAGGACGAAGTGGAAATCAGATTGTTCCATGCGCCGAAGGGCTTGAATCCCGTCTGGAGCGCTTTCGACATCGTAACCGGCCTTATTCAGCAGCACTTTTAGCATGTGCCGCATGTTATCTTCATCGTCCACAATTAGGACACGTTGTGGAGGCATTGTATATCTCCCTGTAATGAGCAAGCCCTTTGGTTAAGAATAGGCTCTATGCGATAAAGGCTCAATCGCCGGCCATTTGTTGCCAGTTGTTGGTGGCAGAACAAAAAATACGGACAATGAGCGATTTGGGGTTTTTAGGTAGTATGTTCCATCTTGTGTAAAGGAATGTCAATAATGATCCTGGTGCCCTTATAAGGAGTGCTTTCGGCACTGATTGTGCCCCCAAGGGCCTCTATAATCCTGTAAGAAATCGATAGCCCGAGGCCGGTCCCTTTTCCCGGCTCCTTTGTTGTAAAAAAGGGGTCAAAGATGTGCCGGAGTTCCTCATCAGGGATACCAGGTCCGGTATCTATAAACAGGATTTCTATAAAAGCTTTTCTATTAAGGCTCTTAATTGTCAATGTCTTTTTGTCGCCTTCGTCATCGGCGTCCCCTTCATTTCCCATTGCATCAGCGGCATTTAGGATAATGTTGAGAAAAACCTGTTTTAACTGGTTAGGATCTGTCCAGGTAATATCCGTATCTGCATCCAGTATCCACTCAATATCTATATCTGCCATCATTGGGTGAGGCCTAAGCATATCTACTGTTTCCATGACTAATTCATGAATGCTTGTTTCTACGGGTTGGCCGCTCGAAGGCCTCGAGAAATCGAGTAGCTGCCTAATAATTTGACTGATGCGTGTTATCTCCGACTCAATACGATCAAGAAAATCTTTTCTCTCTTCAAGGCCCAGGTCTGTCCCCTTGAGCAGGTCCAGGTAACCCAGTATTATCCCTATGGGGTTTCCAATCTCATGGGCCACTCCGGTCGCCAGACGGCCCACTGAGGCCAGCTTTTCGGCCTTGATCGTTTCATCTTGGGCCTTCTTGATATCTTGATTGGCCTTTTCTAGTGAAGAAATGTGCTCCTTTAGTTCTTGCTTGTTTTCCTCGAGACGTTTGAGCATCATATTCAGGGAACGAAAGAGCCGTCCAATTTCATTTCGGCCTGATGTGGCTGACTGGGGAAGAAATTCCCCCTCTTTGAATTCTTCTGTGATTTTCAGTAGCCTGTGGACTGGTTTGATCACGGTCCTTGACAAGAGGTGGTTACCAAATAGGAGAAGGATGATTGTATTCAAGAGGATGTATATGAGGATGATCCTTTCTGACTTTCTTAAGGTTTGATACAGGGGGACAAGATCGGCCCAGATGGTGATGGCACCCATAAGACGGTCATTGGAGAGAATAGGAATGGACATGCAGATCTTCTTATGGGCGAGCCAGATGACACCCCATGTACTCCCATAATAATCAAAGGCCCATTTTCTGGTTAACAGGGATTCACGAGAGATGGAAATGGCCTTTTTGGCCCTGACGTCCGATGAATCTGTGCCAAAAACTTTGGTTCCATCGTTGTCTACCATCAAGATATCTGTATATCCGCCCGCTCTCAGCACCTGCAAGATGTCCCTTTTAAACCATGGGTCTGATCTGAGATCGGCCCATTTTTTGTTTTTGCTGGTGATTTCATATACCGCCCTATGCTCCAACGTGTGAAGGAGCAATTGACCCGTGCTTAGCTTGGCATGTAAAAGGTCCCTTTCAGCAAATTTTACGATGACTACGTTGATGAGCAGCATCGCGGATATAATCAAAATGGCCAGAAGGCTCAGTATCCCAGTTCGCAGACTGTAAAAGGGGGTTCGCAAGATCAGGCCTCTCTATAAAAGTATATGTAGATACCATCGGGAAAGTTCGGCGCCATAGAAGAAATAGAGCAGTGCGCCAAGGGCCAGAAAAGGGCCAAAAGGTATCCTGGCGCGTAGTCCTTTGCTTGCCAGCAACAGGAAGGCGGACCCTATGATTGCTCCGCTAAGTGAGGCAATAAGCACAATGAAGGGCAGGGCCCTCCAACCCATCCATGCTCCAATCATAGCCAGAAGCTTTATGTCTCCCCCTCCCATTCCATCTCTTCCCGTGAGATGGGCATATAAAAATGCCACAAGAAATAGGGCCCCACCGCCCCCCACTATTCCTATAAGGGAATCAAGCCAGGAGATATGTCCGATAAGAAGGCAGGTTGCCCAGCCCGCAATAATTCCAGGTAATGAAATGACGTCTGGAATAATCTTGTGATTGATATCAATAAAGGCGATTGTAACCAGGGAGCAGGCAAACAAAAGGAAGAGAACATATTGATAAGAGAACCCATATCTGATAAAAAGGGCAAGGCTGAGTAATCCGGCCAGGACCTCTACACCGGGATACTGCCAAGAGATGGAGTGCTTACAGTATCTGCATTTGCCTAAGAGAAAAAGGTAGCTAACCAGTGGGATATTATCGTAAAATCTGATCCTTTTGCCACAGTTGGGGCATGTTGACGGCGGATTGATAATAGATTTTTTTAGGGGAATGCGATATATACATACGTTCATGAAACTCCCAAAGGCCAGCCCAAGTAGAACAGAATAGACGCTCATTAGTAAACCTAAACTCATATACAACTCCTGGGATTTAGCAGATGTCCAAAAACAAAACTTCAGGGACCAACAAAAAGACCTTACTGGTCTCAATCAATCCTGATAACCCGCAGCAGCGTCTGATTCGTCGCATTAGCGAGGTCCTGGACAATGGTGGGCTGATTGCATATCCTACGGACACCTTTTATGGAATCGGATGTGATCTCCATAACAAAAGGGGAATACAGCTCATTTACAGGTTGAAGAATCGGCCCTTTGAAAAACCTTTCTCTTTGGTATGCGACAGCCTAAAGGGCATAAGCCTCTATGGGAAGGTCTCCAATTATGCCTACAAGACCATGAAGCGACTGCTCCCCGGTCCATATACCTTTATCCTGGAGGGTACCAAGCTGGTGCCCAAGATTATGCTGACGAAGCGGAAGACCGTGGGAATTCGTGTGCCCAACAATAAGATATGCCTTGCTATCGTGTGTACGTTGGGAAGGCCTATCATAAGCACCAGCGCTGGATATGATGACCCCCAGACAATAAAAGATGTATATGGTCCATATCTAGATCTTGTTATTGATGGGGGGGTGCTCTATCCAAGTCCTTCCAGCGTGGTTTCTTTAATCAATGACACACCGGAGGTTATCCGAGAGGGGAAGGGAGATATCAGTATCTTTCTGTGACAGTTTGATCCGGAAATCCGCTCCATCTGAACTCCAGCCGGGTCTTCATATTTTGAAGCAATCCAGTAATGGACCTGCCGGCTGTTTCGAGGAATAGGTCCCAAAGGTCCAGCTTATTCCTTTTTGAGTAAACTAGAGTTACATCCCCTTTAATACCGGCCATTGTTTTTGCTAGTTCAACGGCATCTTCAAAATTGCCCAGCATATCAACGAGCCCCAGTTCCTTTGCCTGTGCACCAGAAAAAATACTGCCGTCAGCGATCTTCTGGACCTTTTCATTAGACATATCCCTTCCTTTGGCCACTGCCTCGACAAACTGTTTCTGTATATTAGCTATCAAGGACTTGATGAGTGCCCTGT
>Ga0307425_1000926_pt1 | contig 18216 bp, 11 predicted proteins | sample SalMarWE160330MG_FD_202152 | JGI IMG/M metagenome (GOLD analysis project Ga0307425, IMG submission 202152) | Salt marsh sediment microbial communities from the Plum Island Ecosystem LTER, Massachusetts, United States - WE1603-30 | ecosystem: Environmental > Aquatic > Marine > Intertidal zone >...
GGATAAGGCTACCCAACAGCAACTCAATAGAGGCCGCAGGCTGGTTGAAGTACTTAAGCAGCCTCAGTATAAGCCCATGACTGCTGAAAAACAGGTGAGCATTCTGTTTGCGGGTGCAAATGGCTATTTGGATGAATGGCCTGCAGATGCGGTGAGCGATTATGAAAAACAGATGCTGGAATTCTTGGAAAACAAGCACCCTGAAATATTGAGTGAAATCAAAGAAAAAGAGGATATTAGCGACGATTTGGATGAAAAGATAAGAAAGGCCCTTGACGAGTTTAAGGGCATTTTCCATCCAGCAGACTAAGTGCTTCGATTCGCAAATACGGTCGCGTATTTTAGCAAATCAGAATAGATAGAATGCTCACTCAGCACTAAGTCCTGAGTAAATGAATTCGTTACCGAATTTATGAATCGATGGACTAAGCTTTTGACCCTCCTCTTCCAGACCTTTGTCGGCATAGATGCCTAAAGGGGTGTGGGGCGCGTTATTGAGAGGTAAGGGCCTGGGGCGGAGAAAAGTAAATGGCAACCCTAAAAGACATTCTCAGAAAAATTGGAGCCGTAAAAAAGACTAGGCAGATTACCAAGGCCATGAATATGGTGGCGGCCGCCAAGCTGCGCGGCGCCCAGATGAAGATGGAGGCCTTTGAGCCTTATGCCAGAAAATATTCAGAGGTGCTGATGAACCTGGCGAGCCGAATAGAACCCGATATTCACCCATTACTCGGGAGGAAAGATCAGGCATCAAGGCTTGAACTGCTTCTGTTTACGGCTGACAGGGGCCTTTGCGGTAGTTTCAACACGAACCTTGTCAACGAGGCCGAGAAATGGCTTGAAGGAATGAGGGCCAACGGGAAAGACTGTAGCCTGACCGCTGTGGGTAAAAAGGGAAGGGCTTATTTCGGCAAGAGGGATTATACCCTAACGGCCTCCCATACCTATCTATATGGGAATATAGATATATCGTTTGTAAACCAGATGACCAAGGGTTTTATTGACCGATATATGGTGGATGAGCTTGACGAGGTCTATATGCTCTATAGTCGGTTTATCAACATGGGTAGGCAGGAGCCCACGGTTGTCAAACTCATTCCTATTGAGCCTCGAAAAAGAGAGGAGGGCCAGGAAGAAGGTACGGGTGGTGCGGAATATTTATGTGAGCCCAATCCAGAGGAACTCTTGATTGAGCTTCTGCCAAAGCATATTAGTGTGCAGATATTTAATGCCTTTTTGCAAAATGAGACAAGTGAACACGCCGCCCGTATGGCCGCAATGGACAATGCTTCCAAGAACTGTAATGAGCTGATTGATGATCTTACTTTGGTTTATAATAAGGCTCGCCAGGCGGCTATTACTGCAGAGCTGATGGATATTGTAGGCGGCGCCGAGGCTCTAAAAAGTGCATAGGGGTTTTGACAAAAGGAGGTCTTGATCTAAATGAACGAAGGGAAATTAATTCAAGTAATAGGTCCTGTGGTTGACGTAGAATTTGCGGATGGGGAGCTTCCCGAGATTCTCACGGCGCTCCTGATCAGCAACCCGGCTATTGATGATACAGAGGATAATCTGGTTGTTGAGGTGGCTCAACACCTCGGGGACAACGTGCTTCGATGCATTGCCATGGATGTTACTGATGGCCTGGTTCGGGGCATGAAGGTCAAGAATACGGGAAAACCAATCCAGATGCCTGTTGGCGACATATGCCTGGGCCGGATTCTTAATGTTGTTGGAAGACCAGTGGATGGCCTGGGTGCAGTTGATGCCAAAGAGTTCTATCCTATTCATAGACATGCGCCGACTTTTGAAGAGCAGGACACATCAGTAAATGTCCTTGAGACAGGAGTCAAGGTTATTGATCTTCTTGTCCCATTTCCCCGGGGAGGGAAAATGGGGATGTTTGGCGGGGCCGGGGTTGGTAAGACCGTTGTCATGATGGAGATGATCCATAACATCGCCATGCAACATGGGGGTATCAGCGTGTTTGCCGGCGTTGGTGAGAGGACGAGGGAGGGCAACGACCTCTACCTGGAGATGAAGGAATCCGGTGTCATTGAGAAGGCCGCCCTGATATACGGTCAGATGACGGAGCCTCCAGGGGCCCGGGCAAGGGTGGCGCTCTCTGCCCTTACCGCCGCAGAGTATTACAGGGATGAGAGGGGTCAGGATGTGTTACTCTTTATTGACAACATATTCCGATTTACCCAGGCGGGTTCTGAGGTTTCCGCACTGCTGGGCCGTATGCCCTCTGCTGTTGGTTACCAGCCCACGCTGGGGACAGACCTGGGTGAGCTCGAGGAACGGATCACGTCGACGACCAAGGGTTCGATCACGTCGGTACAATGTGTCTACGTGCCTGCAGATGACCTGACAGACCCAGCCCCTGCTACTACCTTTGCCCATCTTGATGGGACGGTGGTTCTGTCGAGACAGATCGCTGAGCTTGGGATCTATCCCGCTGTTGATCCTCTGGATTCGACGTCTCGAATCCTTGATCCAAATGTCCTTGGCGAAGAACACTATCACGTGTCTAGACAGGTTCAGCAGATACTTCAAAAGTATAAGGATCTTCAGGATATTATCGCAATTCTTGGAATTGATGAGCTTTCAGACGAGGATAAACTGGTGGTGTCCAGGGCAAGGAGGATACAGCGGTTCCTGTCTCAGCCCTTTCACGTGGCCGAAACGTTTACAGGCACCCCGGGAAAGTACGTATCCGTAAAAGATACCATTAAGGGGTTCAAGGAGCTTATTGAAGGGGAACACGATGATCTGCCGGAGGCCGCCTTTTATATGGTTGGATCAGTTGAAGAGGCAAGGGAAAAGGCGGAGAAGATGGCGGAGTCCGGCAAGTAGGGGTGATTGATTTATGGGAAATGTTCATCTTGAGGTTGTGACGCCCGATAAGGTGGTTGTAAGTCAGGATGTAGAAATTGTTGTTGCGCCTGGTTCTTTGGGTGAATTCGGGGTACTTGAGGATCACGTCCATTTTCTTACTGGGATTGCACCGGGCGAGCTTCACTATACTTTTGAGGGGGGAACAGAATATCTGGTTGTCTCCACGGGTTTCGCGGAGGTCTCCAATAACGTGGTATCAATCTTGGTGGATTCGGCAGAGAGTGCCAGGGAGATCGATGTCGAACGGGCACGTCAGGCGGCTGAGAGGGCAGAGGCAAGGTTAGAAAAAGATCGAGGCACGGAAGATATTGATTTCCAAAGGGCGGAGGCGGCCTTAAAAAGGGCGATGGCGCGGATTAGAGTTGCGAAAAAGGCTATATAACCTCATAAATTCCCAAGAGATATAGAAAAAAAGGCAAGCACAAAATGCTTGCCTTTTTTATTGACCTTTACTTGTCTAGGGGATAATATTAAAATAAATAGGTCTTATATGTTGGTATGCGAACGGTAGAGAATGTAACAGGAGCGGAGACCGATGAATAGAGGAGAGGATATCGATCAATTTCAATTACTTGAAGAGAAAATTGACAATCTCGTTGAGTTTATGAAGGCCCTAAAAAGGGAAAAGGAGTCTTTTGCTGAGAAGTTCCAAATTCAGGAAGAGAAACTGGCCAATTTGACCGAGCAGGTGCAAAACTTAAGGGCGGCCAGGGATAATGCCAAACAACGGGTTATCTCCCTTTTAGAAAAGATTGAACAAATTGATATTACATAGAGATTGTCTAGATCCCGGGGGATGACAATTGCAAAAGCCAGTAAGAGTCAGAATTCTTGACCAAGAGTACCTCATCAAAAGCGATGAAGATGAAGAAGCTGTCCAAGAGATAGCAGAATTTGTAAACGTTAAATTGAGGGAGATTAAGGAAAACACAAAAAGGCTTTCAGAGGGGAAGGTTGCCATACTTGCCGCGTTTCATATCGCCAGCGACTATTTTCAGTTGTTAAAGAATCGAGACATTTTGCTAAAGGACATTCAGAGGCGGGCAGAGGCGCTGAATTACCAAATTGATTCCATCGTACAGTAAGGGACTTTAATGCCTTTTACCGCCAGGCCTTGAAACAAGATTAGGCAGGTGGGGAAAACCTTGTCTTTATGTTAGACAGCAATGAAATAAGACAAAATTAACGATAATCTCTAAAAATAACGAAAGATAAAATCAAAAGGACTAATTTTACTAAGGGTTCACGATATAATATGGAGTACTCAGGGGCCTTTCTTCGGTTGCCTCTGTGTTATGACCCAGATACCCATCTTAGAGGTGGATTTCTGGTGTTGGGAAATTGGAAGAATGGAATAGCTGTCCGGGGCGCCAGCCCTTTGGATATGAGAGAATGGTGGATGATTTTGTCATAGGTATTAAGGATACTGAGAAAATACACGAGCCAGCCTGGTTCAGGCCTGGGCCTTAATAGGGTGGTTCCTTTCTCTCCATCATTTCGGCTTTCCACAGGTCTTCCCCTCTTCCCGTCTCCTCTCTTAGTCAGGATTAGCCCGCCTTTAATACCCTTTTTTCGTTATCGGCCTTGAGATTTTAGATAACACGTAACATTTATACCATACCCGCCCTTCCGTGTAATGGTGGCGTATGTACTTTAATGCGGAAAGGCGGAGTTAGGAGCCTCGAAATATTATGATCTCGATTCATTTAATCGGAATCATTCTGCTGGGTGTGGTTGTGGGCGTGGCCATCGGCCTCTTGGTCCACAAGAAGGTCGTTGAGAGCAGGGTTGATTCTATCGAAAAGTACTCAAGGAAGGTATTGGCCGACGCCCAAAAAGAGGCCAAGACGATAAAAAAAGAGGCTGCACTACAGGCCAAAGATACACTCTATCAGATGAAGGTAGAGTTCGAGAAGGAGGCCAAAGAAAGGAAAGATCAGCTTCTTATCCAGGAGAAACGTCTAATTCACAAAGAGGAGAGTCTAGATAAAAGAATTGATCAGCTCGAAAACAGGGAAGGCAGAATCGTTGAGAAAGAGCTGGCCATTGGAGAGACTGAAAAGGAAATCAAGCGAAAGGAAAGTGATTTTGACCGCCTAATCGCTGAACAGAGAAATAGACTGGAAAGGCTCGCCGGGATATCCGGAGAGGAGGCAAAACAGTTGCTGATCAACGCTATGGAATCGGAGGCAAAGCACGAGGCCTCAAAAATGATTCGAAGGATTGAAAATGATGCAAAGGCCCAGGCTGACCGGAAGGCCCAGGACGTCCTTGCCCTGGCCATCAAAAGATATGCGGGCGATTATGTTGCTGAAAAGACTGTGTCCGTGGTTAGTCTGCCCAACGAAGAGATGAAGGGCAGGATTATCGGAAGAGAGGGAAGGAATATCCGTGCCATTGAGGCTGCCACGGGTATAGATCTTATTATCGATGACACCCCTGAGGCCGTAATCCTGTCTGGGTTTAACCCGGTGAGGAGAGAGGTGGCAAAGATTGCCTTAAAGAGGCTGATTGATGACGGAAGGATTCATCCTGCCAGGATAGAAGAGATAGTTGCGAAGGTCAGCAAGGAGATAGAGGCCTCTATCAAAGAGGCAGGGGAACAGGCAACATTTGATGTTGGTGTGCACGGGATCAATAATGAGCTTGTAAAGCTTATCGGTCGACTAAAATATCGTTCTAGCTATGCACAAAATGTACTTCAACACTCAAGGGAGGTCAGCTTCATCTGCGGGGTGATGGCTGCCGAACTCGGCCTAAATGTCAAACAGGCCAAGAGAGCCGGCCTGCTCCACGACATTGGTAAGGCGGTTGATCATGAAGTGGAGGGTCCCCATGCAATTATTGGGGGTGATCTTGCGAAGAGGTATGGTGAATCAAAACAAGTGATTCACGCCATTTCAGCTCATCATGAGGAAATTCAGCCAGAGTCTGTTTTGGCGGTTTTGGTTCAGGCAGCAGACACATTATCCGGCGCAAGGCCTGGTGCTCGTCAGGAAATGCTGGAATCTTATGTTAAGAGGCTGGAAGGCCTCGAGGAACTCGCCATGGCCTTTAGTGGTGTCAGTAAGACCTATGCCATTCAAGCAGGGCGAGAGCTGCGTATTGTGGTCGAAGGAAAAATAGTTGACGATGATCATGCCTTCATGCTTTGCAAGGACATTGCGAAAAAGATAGAAAAGGAGATGACTTATCCTGGACAGATCAAGGTGACAGTGATACGGGAAACCAGGGCCGTGGAGTATGCCAAATAGCGCGAGGCCCAATCCGATGATCTGCAACTGATTAGTCTTTTTTGAGGTATTATGGACCTGTGAGTCCCGCGAAAGAAATAGCCTACCTTGTGGATGGAAGTTCCTATATCCATCGTGCCTACCATGCCATAAAGGGCCTTACCAATTCTAAAGGCTTTCCCACAAACGCCGTTCTTGGCTTCACAAAGATGGTCCTGAAGCTTCTTGCCGACAAGAACCCCGGATATCTTGCAATAGTCTTTGACGCCAGGGGCCCGACGTTTAGACATGAGATTTACAGTAAGTACAAGGCCAATCGGCCCCCTATGCCGGAAGATATGGCCGTGCAGATACCAAGAGTTAAAGAGGTAGTGGAAGGCCTGAATATAATGATGCTCGAAAAAGAGGGATATGAGGCGGATGACATCATAGGGACCTTGACTAGGAGGTGTGAAGAGGCAGGTTTCCAGGTGGTGATGGTTACTGGGGATAAGGATTTTAGGCAGCTTGTTACACCAAACGCGTTCATGTGGGACCCGATGAAGGACGTGGTCACCGATTATTCTTCTTTGAAGGGGACCTATGGGTTCGGTCCGGAGAAGTTCATAGATGTTATGGGGCTGTCGGGTGATAACGCAGATAATATCCCCGGTGTACCCGGGGTGGGAGAAAAGACCGCTGTCTCCCTGGTGCGCGAGTTCGGTAGCCTGGAAAATGTGTTTGATCATGTGGAGGAGATAAAGAGAAAGACCCTGAAAGAGAACTTGGAAAAATCCAAGATGCTGGCCTTTTTGAGCAAGAAGCTTGTTACTATTGACCGGTTTGTTCCTCTTGATGCAGAAGTCGAGCTACTTAAAGTGGGCGAGCCTCATAATGATGAGCTGGCAAAGATCTTTAGAGAACTGGAATTTAGGGGATTGTTGGAACAGTTTTCTTCAAGACAAGAAGGACGCGAGGATTACAGGGTTTGTCTTTCCGTACGGTCTTTGAAGGGCCTTGTGGAGGAAATGAAACTGGTGGGCACGGTCTCAATCGATACTGAGACCACCAGCAAGAATGCTATCCAGGCCGAGCTGGTGGGTATTTCTTTTTCCTGGGAGGACGACAAGGCATATTATCTGCCCATTGCCCATAAGTATTCAGGGGCGCCAACCCAGGTCGCCTGGCAGCAGGCGCGTGAAATCCTAAGAGAGATATTGGAGAATAAAGAGATTGCCAAGGTAGGTCATAATATCAAGTATGACGCAGAGGTATTGAAACGACACGGTGTCAAGCTGAAGGGATTGTATTTTGATACCATGATTGCGTCCTATGTCATCAATCCGGGCCTTAAGCAGCATAACCTGGATTATTTGGCCCAGTTTTATCTGAACCATAGAATGATCAGTTATCACGAAGTAGTGGGCCATGGCAAAAAAGAGCTCAATTTTTCAGAAATTGAGGTAGAGAGGGCCGGTGAATATTCTTGTGAGGACGCCGATGTAACCTTGAAATTGATGCGGGTACTTGATCTGAAATTGAAGTCGGATCAAAATGAGGGGCTCTTTCATAACCTGGAGATGAAACTTGTTCCCGTCTTGATGGACATGGAAATGACCGGCATCAGGATTGATACCCGTTTTTTTGAAGAGATGTCCGATCGTTTTGGCGGGCATATCAAGGAGATTGAAAAGGAGATCTATGATGAAGCGGGCATGGAATTCAATATAAATTCTCCACAGCAACTTGGATATATCCTTTTTGAAAAACTTCAATTGCCGAGCCAGAAAAAAACTTCCAAGACAAAGAGGTACTCTACGGATATGAAGGTCTTGAAGAAGCTCTCGGCCTTTTCACATAAGATGCCCAAGCTCCTCCTGCGTTACAGGTCTCTTTCAAAGCTCAAGTCGACCTATCTTGATGCCCTGGTAAAGATGGTGAATCCTATTACTGGCCGGATCCATACGTCTTATAACCAGACGGTTACAGCGACCGGGAGACTGAGCAGCAGTGATCCTAATCTTCAGAATATTCCCATTCGCGGCGAAGAAGGCCGGGAGATCAGGAAGGGATTTGTGGCGGAAGATGGCCATTATTTGGTGTCGGCAGATTATAGCCAGGTGGAATTGAGGATTTTCGCCCACTATTCTAAAGATGGGGCTTTTATGTTGGCCTTTAAACGTGGTGAAGATATCCATACGCGCACTGCCTCTGAGATCTTGGGAGTAAACACTCAGTCTGTTACTCCTGACATGAGAAGAATTGCAAAGGCGATAAACTTTGGCATCATCTATGGGATGGGTCCAAAAAAGCTCAGTGATGAGATAGGCATTGACCTGAAGACCTCCAAGGATTACATTGATACCTTCTATGAAAGGTATCAGGGTGTGGCAAGATACAGGGAGCAGGTTATTGAGGAAGCTAGAAAGAATGGGTATGTATCGACGCTTTTTAACAGGAGACGTTATCTGCCAGACATTATGCACGGCAACCGGGTCATCAGTGCTGAGGCAGAGCGTATGGCCATTAATACTCCTATCCAGGGCACCGCGGCGGACTTGATCAAGAAGGCCATGATTAGTATCCACCGGCGTTTGAAAGATGAGGGTTTCCAGTCAAAGATGCTCCTCCAGGTCCATGATGAGCTTGTTTTTGAGGTGCCGGAAGATGAGGTAGATGCGGTTGTTCCACTAATCAGAGAGGAAATGGTAGGGGCTTATGTCCTGGAGGTACCCCTAGTAGTAGATATTAGTAAAGGTAGAAATTGGGGGGAGGCGCATTAGCTGTTATCTGGGTTCGTGGATCAGGGGCCGGGAGGCATCGCCCCGGTAAAAAGGTCTGGGGTAAGGGATGTTTTTAGACACGCCAAAAAATGATGGGATCGGCAGAAACCAGGGCGCACAAAGCTCCGCAGTTATATGGCTGCCACATCTACCCAGACTTTTGTATGTCTTAATGCGGGCGTATGGCGTGCGCTTGGGTTTTGGCGACCTACGCCTTCTAAATTATAATAAGCACAGTACGCGAAGAGTTTTGGCGTGTCTAAAAAAATCCCTTACCCCATCTTAGGAATCCGTCCGTGTCAAAGGGCCAACGTATCATCTTTTTTGAAGTTTTTTTCATGTATAACCCCGAAAGCGAAGCGCCGGGGTCATTTGCCAAACTGTTACCCTAATTGAGCGGATACTCAATTAGGGGGCTGTCAGGGGCCAGGATTCATCCTGCCAACTGACAACTGACGACCGGCAACTATCAATTGAGCATTTTCGCTCAATTGGGGTGTTACAGAAGTTACAATAACGGTATCTAATTATGTCCTATGTTTTTGGACCTGTTCCCTCAAGAAGGCTGGGGATGTCCCTCGGAATCGATCTGATTCCGCCCAAGACATGTACATTTGATTGCCTGTACTGCCAGGTAGGGAGAACAACCCACAAGACCCTGGAGACCAGGGCCTTCGTGTCGGTGAGTGAAATCTCCAGGGAAATCCAAAAAAAACTTCTCAAAACCACACCTGACGTAATTACCCTTTCTGGTTCGGGCGAACCCACACTCCATTCTGAGATAGACCAGGTTATCTCTTCTATTAAGGAAATGACCGATATCAAGGTCGCTGTCCTTACCAACGGGTCCCTCTTCTGGAGAGAGGAGATCATAAGGCGTGTCCTAAAGGCCGATATAATCATGCCAACGCTGTGTAGTTCCTTTGATCGGACGTTTAAGATGATTCACCGGCCTCATGCGGGGCTAAATCTGGGCCCAATCATTGAGGGGCTGAAAGGCCTGCGCCAATATTACAATGGACAGTTATTTATTGAAGTTATCTTTTTGGCGGGAATAAATGACACGGAGGAGGAGGTCGAGGGTCTGAAAACCGTTCTTGACCAGATATCTCCGGAAAAAATACAATTGAACACGGTTGTACGACCACCGGCAGATTCCTCAGCAAGACCCCTTGACAGGGACAGGTTGAAAGATATAAAAGATTACTTTGGTAAAAAAGCGGAGATCATAGCAGGCAGGCCTGTGAAGGCGAGGGCCGGAGAAGATGGTCACCGTATAGATAGTCTCTTGGAAATGGTTAAGAGGAGGCCTCTGAGGACCGAGGATATCGCAAGTTCCTTGAAGTTGTCCATGGAGGAAGTGGGTGACCTGATTAAGGGTTTGCTAATTAAAGGGTACTTACGTAGGCAAGAACATTTAGGGGAGATTTATTATTTGATCAATGAACAAGATAGCTAAAATTGCAAAGAACCCCCCCCGAGGTCCTGACCGATTCCATGTGGGAATTGACGCAGGCGCTGTTAGTCTTAATTGTGTCGTTATAAACGATAACAAGGAGGTTGTTTACGATGCTCCTTATGAGCGTCACCTCGGCAGGGTGGAAGAGGGTGCCTTGTCACTTATCCAAGATCTATACGGCAGATTGGGGGAAGACCGGATTCGATCTGTCTCATTCACCGGAAACCATGGCAAAAATCTTGCTGAAAAGCTGGGCGTGTTTTATGAGTTTGAGACAATCAGCCAGGCCCTGGGCGCGATTTTTGTGAAGCCGGATGTCAAGACAATCATCACTATGGGCGGTCAAGATACGGCCCTCTTACAGATTCATCACTCGCAAGGTGATTGGGAACTGGAATATTTCAATACGAATGGTCCCTGTGCCTCCGGTACCGGATCTTTCATTGACCAGCAGGCACAGAGGTTGGCTACTTCGATTTATGCCAGTGAGGTAGATATTTCACAAGACCAGATCGATAAGATACTGGTAGATTTTATAAGACTCGGCCTTAGAAGCCAAAGGCCTGCGGACGTTGCGTGCCGGTGTACCGTATTTACAAAATCCGACATGATTCACCTTCAAAACAAGGGGGAGAAACTGGAGGACATTATTTATGGCCTGCACGTGGGAAACGCCAGAAATTATATAAGTACTATTGTTTCCAATCGGGTGCTTGAAGAACCCATTATCTTCATTGGCGGGCTCTCTTTAAACGAACTGCAGGTGAAGGCCTTTAAGGGCTATTTTCCTGGGTTGATTGTTCCTGCTGGGTATAACACCTCTATAGGTGCTTTAGGAGTCGCTTTGCAGGCCATTGAATCAGGCATTAGAAACGGGGCGAATCTGGAGATGCTCAGGCCGGGGAGGATTGGGGTTGAAATTTCGGTCCCTGTTGCTGCCAAACTGGAACTGAAACAGACAGTATTTCCGGAAACTAATGAGATCCGGAAAAAGTTTTTGCCAACAGGGATGAGGAGGCTATGCCTGGGCATAGACGTGGGATCCACTACCACAAAATACGCGCTCGTCAATGAAGCCCGTGAGATCATCCACAAGTGCTACGTTCCGACTCAGGGTAAACCCATAGAGGTGGCGCAGAGTCTTCTCGCGTTTATACGTGATGACTTGGGAGAGAATATTGAGATTGCAGGCACGGCCACAACCGGTTCCGGCAGGAACGTGGTGGGGGATTTTCTGAATGTAGACCTGATCATAGACGAGATAACCGCCCATGCAAGAGGGGCCGTAGAGATAGATCCGGAGGTAGATACCATTTTCGAGATCGGGGGGCAGGACTCCAAATATATCTACATTGCAAACACATACCCCCTTGATTTTGATATGAACAAGGTCTGTGCGGCTGGTACAGGAAGCTTTTTGCACGAACTGGCCAATAAATACGGGATCAATATTGTGAACGAGTTCCAGCAGATTGCGCTTTCATCGGAGGCCCCCGTTAAGCTGGCTGAGAGATGTACGGTATTTATGGAGTCAGATCTCGTTTCCTATCATCAGAAAGGGGCAAACAAGAAGGACCTTATTGCGGGACTGTGCTATGCTATTGTCCATAACTATCTAAACCGTGTAGTTGGGAAGAGGAAGATAGGGCAGCGGATCATGTTCTTGGGAGGCCCCTCCTTGAATAAGGGGGTGGTGGCCGCGTTTGAGGATGTTCTTGGGCGTGGTGTCCTGGTCCCTCAACACAGAGAGGTCTTGGGCGCATACGGGGCCGCGATTAGCGTGCATGACAAAATGGATTCAGAAAACAGGGAAAGGAGTTCTTTTAGGGGGATAGAAAGTGCCATAAACGATCAGATGAAGTATGTGGAAAAGGTCTGTCATGCTGATCCAAATTGTCATAACCAGTGCAAACTAAAAATATACGATTTTGACGGCCGACGCAGTGTGTGGGGAGGTGAGTGTGGCCGCTATGAGCTGACAAGGACAGGGATTACCAAAAAAGAGAACCTTTTTGAATTGAGACAAAAGATCTGGCAGAAGTATATGGAAGGTGTATATGAAGAATTGAAGGGGGAACCTCTCATGACGGTCGATGGCCGTGCGACAGTGGGCATGCAGAGGGCCCTTTACGGCCACCAGACTAGCGTGCTGTGGGCGCATTTTTTTGATAAGCTCGGATTTCGGCTTGTCTTGACTCCTCCTACGAACACCCAAATATCCAGGTCTGGGATAGAGACAATGGTGGCAGAGACCTGTTATCCTGTGAAGGTATCTCATGGCCATGTTAAGGAGCTGATGGGCAAGACAAGATATCTCTTTGTTCCCAGCATGATAACCATGTCCACCCTTAAGGAACGGGAAGTGGGATTTTATTGCCCAATGGTCCAGACCAATTCTTATATGTTGCGCGTTGCCCTTGGCCTGGATATGTCATCTGCCTTGCATCCGACAATTCATCTAAAGTACGATCCAGACACCCTTGCAGTGGAGCTTTCGGAACAGATACAATCCAAGCTTGGTGTAACGAGGGCCGAAATAAAAAAGGCCCTTTACTATGCCTTGGATAGAAATGAGCAATTTTCCAAAGAGATGTGGCAGAATGGAAGGGAATTTTTTGAACGTCAGGACCAGAGTGAACCAATAGTGGTGGTAACAGGACGGCCATATAATCTCTATGATGAGAGATTGAATCTAAGGCTGGGTCAGAATTTGGCCAAAATCGGTGTAGCTGCCTTGCCAATGGATTTCATTGATGTGTCATCAGTTGACCTCTCGGATTTTCCGTCCATGTATTGGGGCTTTGGCTCTCAGGTCTTAAGGACGGCCAGGGTTATAAAAAGATATCCCAATTACTTTGGGTTACATTTGACCAATTTTAGCTGTGGTGTGGATTCTTTTCTGGAACATTTTTATAAGCATATTATGGGGGATAAGGCCTATTTGATTCTTGAACTGGACGAGCATAGCGCGGTTGCCGGCATGATGACGAGGCTCGAGGCCTATAAAAACGTTATAGAGAATTCAATGCAAAAATTGAGTATAACTCAAGACCGCAATTTAAGGGCTGCGAATTAAGGAACAATGAAATCACAGGACTTGAAGAGCTTTCAATCATTAGCTAAGGGTGTCGGGACGTTTTATGCCAGGAATAAAACCTTCCTGATCCCTCAGATGAATAGGGTTGGAGGGCATCTTATCGCCGGGGCCTTTAGGGGTTTTGGCATCCACGCACAGGTCATGGAAACCTATAAAGGGATGGACCTGGGAAGGGAATATACCTCCGGGAAAGAGTGTTTCCCCTGTCAGATCACCACAGGAGACATCCTGTATTTTATGAGAAAAGAGCAGGAGAGGCTCGGCCGTGCCTTTAATGTGGATGACTATATATATTTTATGCCTGAGTCGGATGGGCCATGTCGTTTCGGCATGTACAACAAGTACCAGAGGATTGTCCTGGACTCTTTTCCCGAACTGCGTGGATTAAAGATTGGGTCTCTGACCACAACTAATGGGTATTCTCTGTCCGGAATGATAGAGGAGAATCGCATAGGTGATTTCAGGAAAGCGGCCTATTTTGCCGTTATAGTTGCTGATATTCTCGATAGATTGCTCTGGAGAATCAGGCCTTACGAAAAGGAAGCAGGAATGACGGATGCCTTTATCGAGCAATCGACGCATGTTATGGCGGATATTTTTGAGGCCTATGGTCCAAAAAAGGAGTTTGATAAGATCCTTGACAGGTTGGACGATATGATACAGGAGGCGAAATCAATCATTAATCCCGGTATTTCCCCCAAACCATTGATTGGTGTAGTTGGTGAAATTTATCTCAGGAGCCACGTCCATGCCAATCAGGATCTGATCAGGGTATTGGAAAGGTTTGGGGCCGAGGTGGTGAATGCCTCTATTGCCGAATGGATGAATTACATAAGCTATGACAGATTGAGAGATGCCAAGATAGGATTTCGCCTGAACCTCAAGCAGGGCCGTCTTGGTGAGATGTGGAGGCATATAAAAGACACACTCAGCATTGGTGGAGAGCTTTTGTATCAACAAGCCAGACAAAAGCAGGCATATAAACGGGCCAGAAGTCTCATCGACTTGGCTGGAGACCATAAGGTAGGACTTCTCGAAGATATCTTGAATGAAGAAGACATGTTTTCTTTTGACGCGGGGACAGAGGCCTGTTTAAGCATTGCCGGAATCGTGGAATATGCCAGGGAAGGGTATAATGGCGTGGTCAATGTCTATCCGTTTACCTGCATGCCGAGCACGACTACTTCTGCTATTGCAAGGCCTCTAACGAACAAACTCAGAGTTCCCTATCTGGATACCCCGTACGACGGAAGCTTCCAAACGGGAAGGGAAGCGGCCATAAGGACCTTCATGTACCAGGCGCACCAACACTTCAGACGGAATGGCAGAAAAAGGCATACTTAGCCCCCATAGTACTTCCACAACTTTTTTACATCGTAGATTTATCCGTGATAATTGACCAAGTGAGCTATATGTGTGGTGAGCGCAGGCCCTTTTTTTCAAAACATAGGTCTTTGGCTATGGAAGTTTATTTTGTAAAGAGGAATTGAGGCCACAATGAATACATTTGGGGAATGAGATTGAGTTATGACTACAAAGATGCTCATAAATGCAGTGGAGTCAGAGGAATACAGGGTGGCCATAGTCAAGGATGGGTTGCTCGATGGCTTTTATATTGAGACCGCCACGACAGAGCAGAAGATTGGAAATATATATAAAGGTGTTGTGGACGGGATAAGGCACAGCCTGCAGGCCTGTTTTGTCAAGTTTGGGGCTGAGAGAGACGGCTTTTTGCAGGCCAGCGAGATCCATCCAGAGTATTATGTATATGATCGCAGTCCTGGAAAGGATCATGCGCTTCCCCCAGTAGATAAGATAGTAAAAAAGGGGCAGGAGGTGCTTGTCCAGGTGACAAAAGAGATGCCAGGAAAGGGTGCCCAGCTAACAACCTACTTGTCTCTGGCCAGCCGGTATTTGGTCCTGACCCCCGGGAGCACGTCGGGTGGTGTCTCGAGAAAGATCGAAGACGAGAAGGAGCGCCTCCGTCTCAAGTCCATTATGGCCCAATTTAATTTCCCAGAGGGTATCGGATACATAGTCAGGACCGCGGCCCTGAAACAGAACAAGAGGGATCTATCCAAGGACCTTAATAGGCTTTTAAGGATGTGGGAGGATATCAAGAAGAGGGTGAAAGATGCCCCTCCACTCACACCCATTTACAAGGAGCAGGACATTTGCCTTCGCACTCTCAGAGATTATTTCTCGAGCGATGTCACTGAGGTGCTCGTAGATGATAAGGAGACCCTCTACAAGGTAAAGGACTACATGAAGATCATCTCTCCAAGGCATAGGGGGAGAGTAAAGCTTTACAAGGGGAAGCGGCCTATATTTGCCCACCACGAGGTTGAGAAACAGATTGAGGCTATTTATAGCAACAGGGTGCCCTTGAAGTCGGGCGGTTCTATTGTCATAGATCCAACCGAGGCACTGATCTCGATAGACGTGAATTCAGGACGTGCAATAGCCGGGGGAGGGGTTGAGGCTACGGCCTTTAAGACCAATCTCGAGGCCGCTGTTGAAGTCGCCCGTCAACTTCGTTTGAGAGATATGGGGGGGCTTGTGGTCATTGATTTTATTGATATGAGGGACAAGAAACATATTAAGGAAGTAGAGAGGTTGCTCCGCGAAGAAACAAAAAAGGATCGAGCAAAGACCGATATATCCCATATCTCAAAATTTGGTCTTCTCGAGCTATCACGACAGAGACTAAGGCCCTCAATAGAATCCAGAAGCTACCAGATATGCCATCAATGCCATGGGAGGGGGCTAGTCCTTTCAGTTGAATCTGCCTCGGTGTCGTTCCTGCGCCAGATTTGGATGGGGGTATCAAGAAAGGGGATCAGACAGGTGAAAGGGGTCCTTCCCATGAATGTCGCCACATATCTTCAGAACAAGAAGAGAAAGGAACTGGCACAACTTGAGTCCAGGTATGGAGTTGATATCGTTTTGCAGGCTGACCCATGGCTCCCATCTGGAGGCGGAAGGCTTGAATTCGTAAAGGAAGATGGTGATTTAATAAACTGATTGGTGTCTGGAAATGATAACCAACTGCGGACAGTGGACAACTGAGAGCTATGTTCAACAACATTATCTATTTTATTGTCGTCCTTCTAATATTTAGCATAAACTACCCCGACAACACCCCCGAAAATTCCCTTCCCTTCTCTCTTTCCATGTTTTTTGTCTGCTGGTTTATTTTTGCGGGATACTGTCGCTTTGCATTCCTTAACCTGCAGAAACGCCTTGATCACGCGAGCCGCCTTGAAAGGGCTGACAGCCTTCTCACCAGTCAATATCATAGCCTGATAGCCAAATTTTCCGTCCTGGCCGTTTTTTTATTTGGGCTGGATGTCTATCTCTTCAGCCTGAAGGCGTGGATCCAGATGATCCCGGTGGCCCAAGGCCTCACGGTGCTACAGGGAGGAATTGCCCTATCACTGTTTTTCTTTTATCTGAGCACGATCTGGTATTTCGCATATCCGGCCTACCGTTCTATAATTCAGCACGGTATTACAAGGCGATCCTACATACAGTCTAACCTAAGGCTGAATTTTCCCATCCTTTTCCCGTGGATGGTCCTCTCCTTCGTATATGACCTCATTGCCCTTAGTCCCTGGTTTGGACCTGACTCTTTTATGAATAGTATCGAGGGGCAGATAGTCTTTTTCGCAATCTTTCTCACGCTCCTCATGATCTTTATGCCGATGTTCGTGCAGTATTGGTGGGGCTGTAAACCGCTTCAGCAATCAGAAAAGGCCAACCAGTTAGTGGCATTTCTACGCGAGAAGGGCTTTAAATGCCGTCATATCGTCAAATGGCCAATTTTTGAAGGGAGGATGATGACGGCAGGAATCATGGGCATACTGCCCAGGTATAGATACATCCTTATCACCGACTCCCTATTGGAGGTCCTTTCTGTAGAGGAATTGAAGGCAGTACTAGCGCACGAGATGGGGCATGCCAAGTACCGCCACCTCCTTTTCTATATCCTCTTTTTCGTGGGATTTATGGCGCTATCTTTTGGGCTGTATGACCTTTTCTTTTATATTTTTTCTTTGAACCCCTCTATTCTGAAGGTGATTTCCGGCAAAGGCCCACAGGCCATTAACCTCTTTTACCTGTTATTATCTGTTCCCATGCTGATGACAATATTTGTCTATTTTCGCTATATCATGGGCTTCTTTATGCGCAATTTCGAGCGTCAGGCCGACCTTTATTCCAGCGTGATCATGGGGACACCCGGGCACACCATCAGCTCCCTGGAAAAGATTGCCCTTCTTAGTGGAAAGACCAGAGACCTCCCGAGCTGGCACCATTTCAGCATCAGGGAACGGGTGGACTACCTGTGGCGGACCTTGAGAGACCCGGGCCTTATTCGACATCATAATCGTTTCGTATTTATCTCCTTTTTGATCTATCTGGGTTGTATGGGGGGGCTGACGTATCTATTAAATTTTGGTCCAATGAAACAGCATCTGACTTACGACCTCGTTGAAAATGTCCTTAACCAGCAGCTTTTGAAGGAACCGCAAAACATAAACCTTTACCAGAATCTTGCCATGGTCTACCAGCAGACAGGGAAATATCAAAAGGCAATTGTGACATATGAAAAGATCATTGCCCTGGATCCAAATCAGGGAGTGGCATTGAACAATCTGGCCTGGCTCCTGGTTACGGCCCCCAGTGATGAATTTAGAGATAATGCTCGCGCCCTCGATCTCGCAAAAAGGGCAGTAGCACTAAAGAAATCTCCCGTGTTTCTTG
>Ga0307425_1000927_pt1 | contig 18199 bp, 17 predicted proteins | sample SalMarWE160330MG_FD_202152 | JGI IMG/M metagenome (GOLD analysis project Ga0307425, IMG submission 202152) | Salt marsh sediment microbial communities from the Plum Island Ecosystem LTER, Massachusetts, United States - WE1603-30 | ecosystem: Environmental > Aquatic > Marine > Intertidal zone >...
ATTTAATTCACACAATAAACTTTCAACTTAAAAAGGAGGTTTCAGATGACAGTAAGAGATTGTACCAGTGTTAAAGAGTTTTGGCAATTGAAGAAAGAGTTCGAGGTTCGGAGAAACATTTAATTGTAGGCATTGACGTTGCCAAGGATGAGCACAAGGCGCTTATATATACATAGCTTTTTTGAACTGGAGGACTTTGGTGAAGGCAGAAGTTAAATTCGACTGTTCGGGCGTAGATTGGGAGATAGTATCAGAGACGTTAAAACGTGTTGGAATGGCCTATTATGAACCGAGTCTGCATAGAAAAGCGTTTGAAAACAGCTACGTCACTGTTTTTATATATCGTAACAACCAGATGATCGGTTTTGGTAGAGCTATTTCCGACGGTGCCTATCAGGCAGCTATTTATGATGTAGCAGTTATTCCCGATTTTCAAAAAATGGGATTGGGAAATATAATTATGGAAAATATTCTGGCCCGACTACCTCCATGTAATATAATTCTGTATGCATCACCTGGGAAAGAAGGTTTTTACAGAAAACAAGATTTTAAAAAAATGAAAACAGGCATGGCACGCTTCCGTAACGCGGGGCAAATGAAAGAAAAGGGGTTCATAGAGTAAAACGGTAATTTAAAAATGAAAAAAGTCCGAACAAGGCAAATGCATTCGGACCCCAAAAAGCGCCGCTTCGCTCTACTTTTTATCACGGGTGATTTGGGGCGTTTATTTGTTGAAGATAATGAAATAATTTGCTAAATTTTATCTATGAATTCACAAATCTCACATGATCGGAATGATGAAACCATCGAAGCTAAAGCTCTATGGTTTCGGTCAGTTAGCCTAACCGAGAGGATGAACATGCTTTGCGCTTCATCCGCCTTTGGACCAAACCATGAATCAGGTCTTTAGCACAGTTGTACATCAGCTTTACATCCTGGCCGGTCAGCCCTGGGTGCGCAACGTTGCACTTCTTATAGCCATTTCAACGATTTCCTATCTGCCGGGACTGCTCACTGTCCGTAGCCTCCGCAGATACCGCGAATCCCCGCGCGTTACAGAGTCGCGCGGCCTGAAGATGGGTTTGGAGCTTCTGGGCGTCTCTTTCTGGCCCTTGTGGGCCATTCTATTCTACTCGCTTTTCGGGATTTGGAGCCGGATATCCAAGACGGCAGGACACCCTTTCGGACTCATTCCCATTCTCATTTTTTTCCTCCTCTACCGACTGCTCATCTCCCTGAGCAAGGAATTCCTTCCGCCGGGAAGGCGGCGCAGCAGGATTCGAAGGGTGATTATCCCCATTGTTTTTGCGCTGATCATCCTGCAGCAACTTGGATTGCTCAGCAACATTGCGGTCTGGCTGGGACACCCGTTCTTTAAATTCGGTGCTACCGATATATCCGTCTTTTCCATCTTGCTGGCCTTGGGCCTGATGGCGACCTTTGTGATAGGTGCGCGGGTTTTTTCAGGTCTTCTGGGCTCCCGTTTTCTGCCCGGTATTGGGCTTGATCCCACCACCAGTACGAGTCTCGGCACCCTGGTTCGCTATTGTCTCGTGGTCATTGGATTCTTGGTGGGTCTCAGTTCTCTGGGTTTTGATCTCTCCACATTTAAAATTGTCCTCGGCGCCCTCGGTATCGGTGTTGGGTTCGGGCTGCAGAATGTGGTAAACAATTTTGCCAGCGGCCTCATCATCCTTATTGAGCGAAGAGTGAAGCAGGGAGATATTATCAGGATCGGGGAAATGGACGCCAAGGTTATCACCATCGGGCTTCGGAGCAGCGTTGTACGCACCAGAGCAGGCCTTGACATCATCATCCCCAACAGCGATCTGGTGGGGTCCCAGGTGGCCAATTTCAGCTACCGTGACCGGCTCGTTCGCGTGGATATTCCCGTGGGAGTAAGCTATGGTTCCGACCCCAACCAGGTGCGGGATATCCTTCTCGATGCGGCCAGGGAAGAAAGCAGGGTCCTGGATCAGCCTTCCTCCGATGTCCTTTTCAATCAATATGGAAATAGTTCGATCGACTTTCAGCTTCGCGTCTGGATCGATGAACCATGGTTGATTCCTTTTGTCCGCAGTACCCTCTATTTCTCCATCTGGTACAAACTGAAGCGGGCAAACATCGAGATCCCCTTCCCGCAGACGGACCTGCATATGCGGAGCGGCGAGCTCAAGGTGCGGATGACTTCGCAAGAAGACCCTGGAAACCGGGGAAGTGGAGCTTGAGAGGCCAGCCCCCCCCGTATAGCATAGGAAAAAATTATTTAATAGCTACCCAAAAAAGAGACCGTCTGTTTGATACCTCAGCACGGCTAAAGTTATTTTCGTTCTTCCATTTTCAGTTCCATGACGATGCGACCCCAGCCACCGCACTTCACTCCAACATCAAAGCAACCACTTCTTTTAAAGCACATATTATTTGGGTTGAGCCCGGCATAAATCATTTCGTTTGAAGCGAAGATCAAGCCGCTTATGGCATTCATGGCATAGATGCAAATGCGGCTTGGGCTCAGTTTTGTGAGCAGATTGCCTGCGCCATCGAAATAGAATTTATCTCCCACCTTATGCTGGCTATTGCAACCGTGCGATTCCACGACCTCCAGCACGATGGTCTTGTTCATTAATTCAGGCACATTGTTCAGGACCACTTCATTTCTGGGATTTTCCCGGAATAACTTCATCTCTTCATCCGTATAACCCAGATGCTGCTGCATCACTTTCCAGACGTTTTCATCCACTGTCATCATAATTACCTCCTTATTCTCTATTCGCTATGTCTCTTGCAATCAGGGCAGCGCCCAGGGCGCCGACAATCTGTGGTTCATCGGGCACATTGATTTTTCCTCCCGCCCTTTGCTTGATTTTAGCTACAATTCCCGAGTTTTTTGCCACGCCACCGGTCATGCTTACTTCCGGCTCCATGCCAATCCGTTCCATCATAGCTGAAATACGGCTGCAGATGGCGTTGTGGATGCCGTTGATGATGTCCTCTTTAGGCCTGGCCTGGGCCACAAGCGATATAACCTCGGACTCGGCAAACACCGTGCACATGCTGCTAATGGAAATTTCCTCTTCTGATTTTAAAGACATTGGTCCCATTTCTTCAAGGTCGATCTCCATGGCACGCGCCATGACCTCTAGAAACCTACCCGTGCCCGCCGCGCACTTGTCGTTCATGGCAAAGTCAATAACCTTTCCGCTGTCCTCGAGCTTGATCACCTTGCTATCCTGCCCGCCGATGTCGATGATGGTCCTTGTGCCAGGAAACAGGTGATACGCGCCGCGGCCGTGGCAGGTGATTTCTGTCACCATCTTGCTGGCGAAGGGTACGCTGATCCTGCCGTAACCTGTGGCCACGATATATTGCAGGTTATCAGGGGATATCCCGGCCAGTTCCAGCGATAGATTGAAGGATTTCTGCGCTGCGATCTTGCTGTTCGCACCTGTAGGGAAGATGTTGTAGGCAATGGATTTCTCGTTGTCATCAATGATCACCGTTTCCGTGCTCAGCGAACCGATGTCTATACCGGCGTAATACATGGATCTTCCTCCTTCCTTATCCCCTGTCTTTACAGCATTTCCATGAAGGCTTCGAGCCTTGTTATGATCTGGCCTTCGGAAAAATTTCTCTCATCCACGCAATCTACATCCAGGTGGATCACGGGTACGTCAACTTCGCGAAGAGCTTCTTTGAACATATACCTTGCGCCGCCGCTCTGCCTGCAGCCCCAGTGCGCCGGGTTTATGGCACCGTGGCACTTGTATTCCCGTCCCAGCATGGCAAGGACATCGAGCCGGCGGTCTATGTTGCCGATTATGGGATGTGTTATCTGGCGAATCGCCAGGGCGCGCAAAGGGTCGCCTTCCTCATCCATAGGCTCCCAGTATATGTAATTGAGCTCGTCAATGACCACGTTCGCCCCGAACTTGCTTTCGAGTATATTTATAAGATTGTTCTTGAACTGTATCCTGTTTTGAATCCAGAGCAGGCGGTATTTTTCATCGGCCAGCCCGGCCAGCCCTTTGCCCACTTTTTCTTTGAACTCGTCGCGATAAATTCTTGCGACCTCTATTGCGGGCTCGGACCCGGCCAATAAAACGAACATGATGAAGTTCTTCCAATCATTGGAACTGGCCGGGCTGGGCACATTTTTACAGAGCTCCAGCGCTTCCACAAGATACTCCCTTGCTTTGTTATTGTTCCGTATGGATTGGCGCAGGAGGTCGAAGTCAATGTCGCGGCCGGTCCTCTCCTTTATGAAGTCAATCATGGCCTTAAACTGGTTCACGAGGTAATCGAGCGACTCGGGCGTGTATTCGTATGGAGTATTGATCACAAACACGTCCTTTTTATAGATCTCGCCGATTCGTTTGAGCACTTTGATGCCGCCATCGCAGGGGCAACTGGCGCCAATGAGCAGGTCCGGTTCGGGCATAATTCCTTCCAGGGCCGCGCCGACGATGGTGCGGTGATATGCGCAGCTATCCGTGGAGTATCCGGCTGCCTCCGCCTTCTCCAAATACTGCCTTCCTATGCCCGCGCCCGCCATCATCGCACCAACGAATTCGATAAAATTCCCGGCCACCCCCATGGCGTTGAGGATTTCAAAGGGCACGAACACTGTGGTCCAGGCCGAGGACAAGTTGTCATCGAACATCTTGCCTCCGATCCTACTGATTTCATATATAAACTTGCGGCGGGCGGTCGTTTTCCGTTCGAGCTTTTTCTTCAGTCCTTCTTCTAGTTGAGCAAAATAGGTTTCCAGCATGGACATCACCCTTATCCTCCTTTATTAATCATTTAGGACCTCGGCGAAGGCTTCTATTCTAGTCTTCAACTGGCCGAAGCTGCCCAGGGTGCAGTCACCTTCGACTAACAGGACCTTCAGCCCGGACTCAGTCAGATGCCTTTTCAGTTGCGGCACATCGTATAGGTACGTGTCGCAGAATTTCAGCGAGTGATGGATAATTCCGTGAGCGCCGAACTCATTTGCAAGGTCAACAATGTTTTTTGTTCGTTCTTTTATCATCAACATCCTCGAGCACGGCGACTTGTCTAGGTACGCCCGGCTCAAATCCAACAGCGTATCCGCTGTGTTCTCCACTATCATGTCGAAAAACCGGCTCCCTGTGCACATGTCCTCGTATACCACATCCATCCCGCACTCTTCGATGAAGCCGATGATATCCGGATTGTGGATAGGGCTGCCGGACAGCAGGATGCGCGGCCTGTTCACGGCAGTAGGCTTTGCATCATTTTTCTGTTTGAAAAGCGCCTCAGCCGTTTTGTTCCACGTGTAGGGTCCTACAGTGAAATACAGAGACGCAAGTTGCATCAGCTCTTTCCCGGTTATGAGCGGCGGGTTCTCTTTTTGCAAGTCGCTCAACTTATGATACAGCGAACGTGATTCGCCCATGACATTGATCGCCTGTTTTATAGCGCCTTCCGTGATCTCTATGGAAAAATGTTTTTCCAGGGCATTTTTCAATTTTAATAGCTCATTTCGAAAGTACCCGTAGTCTGCATCCGAGCGGCCTTTTGGCAGGTCCATGATAAAAGTAAACCCCGGGGAAATATATTTTCGCCACGCGTCGTGGAGGCGCCTCATGGCATCACAGGAGTTCACAAAAACCGCGCCTTCGAGGTGATCGTAACCACCTGCCAAGGCAGTATCCAGGCACGATCTCACGTACTGGCACATGTTAGGATGCATAAAAGAGTCGGCCTTTATGATGGGATCCGAATGCCCTGTTATACGAACGGGAAAAAGCAAGGCAGCGTGAATGATCTCCAAAGGTGTGTAGCTACAAAACCATCCCATCCTGGACATGCCTGTCAATGTTTTTTCTTTGGGTTCAGCGGGATTTTTTTTTGATACCATGATCTCTCTTCTCCCTTGGCTCGTCATCGACTCTACTACGTCGCGGTATATTATTAAACGATTTATCCTTATTTATGTCCTCAAGAAATTCCTGCAGCCACTCGAGGCGCGCTTCCTGGTTTTTGATCCCGTACTCGATGATTTTTACTCTATAAGGGTCAACCTTCTTCTCGATCATTCTTTGTCGCGCCCACAGGAAATCCTCAATGGTACGCTCCACAATTTTTATCTGGCTCTCCATCTTTTCGATTGCCCTGTCCTTGTCCAAGTGCCTGATGTAGTTGCATCGATTGAAGAAGATATCATTTCTAATGAATTCATACCTGAAAGAGCGCTCCTCACCCTTGGAACTCTCCAGCCATTCCATGAACTCGCGGCGGCCGTCCTTGGTGAGGGAGTATTTGTGCCTGTTGGGCATGCCCTCCTGCTGTACTACCTTCTTACGGATAAGGCCCTCTTTCTCCAGCTTTTTTAGCAGCGGATAAAGCTGACCGTCGTTAATACCGAAATCGCTGAACGCCTTTTGAAAAAAGCTTTTCTTCATGTCATACCCGTGCCGCGGGCATTCCATCAACGCTCCCATAATCATGCTCTTTGCTGACATCTCATAACTCCCGATGTGAAATTTTGTAACATTTTAGATGTTTGAAAAATGCTGTGGTGAGGGGTGTTTTTTGACACGCCAAAAAACACCCCTCACCGCATGTTAGCAATACTTCTGTTTCAAAGTGCTAAACAATTATGAAATTTTGAATCTCTTCAAAATAAATTGGTTGGTGTATTCAAACAGCTAAATTGTTACTTGACAATAAAGATACCTTACTTATAAGGTATCTTACTATTATTATAATATTTGTCAAGTGTTTTTTCGTCTGTGAGCCTTCCCGGTTCGAAGTGGTCAATGTTGTTAGTGCTTTTGAGCAGGGTATGGGAGTGGGTAGTCACATCAGATAAGACCTTATGGCCCTATCATCAGCTTTTGAGGTATGTCTTAGGGAAACATATTTATGGCCCCCTAAGTATGTGTTTTGGGAGAGGGGCTGGCGTGCTTTTCCCTTGCTATTAGCGCAGCACCTAACGCCGCGTAGATCTGAGGTTTTTCTTTAAGGTCGGCGAGTTTTATCCCCAATTCTTCTTCAATATATTGCACCACGCCGGTGTTTAAGGCCACCCCACCTACCATGGCCACTTTTTCATCCAGACTGATTCTTCTCACCAGTGACGACACCTTACCGGCAACAGACCTTGCTATGCCTGCGACGATATCCGCCCTCTCTTTGCCGTCGTTGACATATGTGATTACTTCACTTTCTGCAAAAACCCCGCATTGGCTGGTTATGGTAACAGGCTTTTTTGAATCAAACGGCAGCCGGCCAACCTCCTCGAGGGACAGCTCAAGGGCCTTGGCCATGACCTCGATAAATTTACCTGTTCCGGCGGCGCATTTCTCATTTGTGGTAGAATCTATTATCTTGCCCCTGTTGCTTATATTTATTGCCCGTATGCTTTGCCCGCCGGCATCAATGATAGTTCTTACATCTGGGTGTAGCATCCTGAAGGCCCGATTCAGGCAGACAATCTCGGGGCTGTACGCATCGGCATAATTAACCGCCTTTTTTCCAAAGCCGGTGGCCACAGTGTAACCTATTTGTTCCGGGGACAGGTGGGCCTTGGCAAGGGCGTTCGAAAACACCTCAATGCCTATCTCTTTGGGATGCTTTTTATAGGCCATGGCATCATAGGCCAGAATTTTATCCTCCTTAATAAGAACTACCTTTGCCGTAACCGTACCTAAATCACAACCAGCGTATATCAAGGGGATCCTCCTTCCGAATCTTATTATTTATGGCCCTGCTCGGCCCTTTCAGCCGCAAATAGGGCTGCCCCAAGGGCTCCAATAACCTGTGGGTCTTCCGGGAACTCAATAAATTTTGTCGCCAGCATTTTTTCAAGGCATTTCACCACACCAATATTTTTGGAGACGCCCCCGGTTACCCCGATCTCCTTTTTGACACCTACTTTACCTACCAACATTTTTACCCGGCGGGCCATGGCCTCATTAATCCCTGCAGCAATATTTGCAATACCTTTATCTTCCATCAACAGATGCATAATTTCAAGCTCGGTGAAGATGCTGCATTGACTGGTAATTACAATAGCTTCGTCCGATTCCAGAGAGAGGGGGCCAAGCTGGGAGATATCAATACCGAGGGCCTCGGCATGGAGTTCCAGGGATCGCCCTGTTCCAGCAGCACACTTGTCATTCATCACAAAATCTTTTAGATTACCATCCTCATCTACGCTGATCACCTTGCAATCCTGGCCACCAACATCAATAACCGTTCTGATGCCGGGGATGAGAAAGTGAGCGCCTCTACCATGACATGATATTTCGCTGACATTGTCGCTCGCAAAGGGAATTGTTTCACGACCGTATCCCGTGGCAACGGTAAAGGTTATATCTTCATGCGTTAGATTCAGTCTTTTCAGGAGTTTTTCCATCACATCCTTGGCCGATTGCTCGGCCTTTGGTCTCACCCTGATAATCTCTGATCCAAGGATTGTCGCATTTTCCATAAAAACGGCTTCAGCGCTGAGGGAACCTACGTCACATCCAGCTACAATCATTTTGTTTCTTACTCCTTTATGCTTGCCGCCCAAAAAGCCGGAGGCATTATTTCGATGCTCAATTAGAGGACTCCCAGGGGCCCTGCCAACCGGCAACCGGCAACCCTCAATTGAGCGTTTTCTCTCAATTGGGGTGCTAATATAAGGTTTCAAAAAACTCAGAGAGCTGTTCTTTTATAACCGATATGGGTGTTATCCGTGAGTCCCATCCATCTCCTTCGAGCCTGAGCGATGGAACGCCTAATTGATTCTTTATCTCCTCGGCGACCAGCCTGTATATTCCCCACGCTTGCTTACACGCCGTGTGGCCTGAGAAGACAAGACAATCGGCCTTGTACGTCTCTACATAATGAAGCAGGTCATAGAGCCAGTTTGCTGGCATATCCCAGGTCCCTTTTAGCTGGCGAGTCATAGGCAGATTTAACATTCCTTGGGCCAGCCCGGCCAACATGGTATCGACATTTGTTGTATCGATGATAGGACAAAAATCGTGCGCAACGAGCAGGTCCAGGAGGTAGGTGACGCCCATCTCCTCTTGAAACCAAAAATATACGCTTTGATCAAAATAGAACCCGGTGTACATCATCATAAAACGGATCCTTTCTTCTGGAAATACATGCGCACCTTCTTTCAGACGCCTTTTACAGATATCGAGGGCTGTTTTATAGAATTCCACGGCATCGCTGGTACCAACAAGCGTGAGTTTCTGGGAAAGGTGATTCAGATTGTAATAATTGGGCACCGGATTGGGCACATGCCGTTTCATCTCGTCTATTTCCATAAAAAGTTCAGTCGCCTGGTTGCTAAGCTCACAGACGTCTCGAAGCCGATCCTCGTCCAGCGTATTTCCCGACAGTTCCTCAAGCGCCTTAACGAGCTGCCTATATCCGTTTGTGTAATAATCGATAGAGCGCTCGTCATGGTAAAATGGGACGTCAAGGTATACAATCGGGATGTCAAACTTTTCCGCCATATACTCGAATATCTTCGAGTTGGCGTCACATCCGCCAAGGGCTCCATTTACAAGGATATCGGGTTTGTCTAACAACCCTGCCTCCAGCAGGCCAAGGACCCCCCTCTGAGCACTGCACATTGTATCAGGCAAGCCGCGTTCAACAGAGAGATCAAGGTATTCATTAAAGTCCTCCTGCATTATCGCCGCAAAGGTGTCCAAGACCTCAACGCCTGCCGGAACGATATCCATGGCATGAAAGATCTCAGGGGAGGCGTTGAAGGGAATATACGCCACCTTTTTGCCATAGTCCCGTGCGTGATAGATCAGATCCAGGTATTTACCGGTGGCGGCGTTTGATACGTTGGACATCTTTCTAACGTCCGGATCCTTTACCATGGCAATGAAGTTGTTCCTCCTGGATTCTGTCAGAGAATCTAGCAGGGCCTTCATCTCAGGATCTTTCAGATCCAGGTTCTCCGGCAGGTTACTTGTCATATTGAAGGTCTCCACAATACTCTCAAGCACGTTGCGTCTTTCTTCTCCCATTATTATCCTCCAATCCTTTCAAGAAACGCCTGGACACGCGTCCGGATTCGCCCTGCGTCTGCCATGGGGCCGTATTGCCTTTCCAGCTCTATTGTTGGAACACCCGCTTTTTCCAGGTCAGGTCTTATGAGCGCATTATCAGTACCATGTAAGTCGCAAGATCTTATGTGCTGCAGGATGGCTCCCTTGACATTCGCTCGCTTGATCTGATCTTTAATAAAGCCCAGCCTTTTTGAATATTCCCCGGCCATACGCGGACAGGGCATGTGATTGAAATAACGGTCAATAAGATTTTCAAAGATATCACCCTTTTCATCAGTAAGGTCCCAGAAACCCCTTGCGCCAAAACATAGGGCATCAGTCACTACGATTGCACCAAGCTCTTCTACATTTTGTATAAATTCCGGATCATCCATCATGCTGCCTGCAACCAGGAGGCGTATCTTTGTGTTCGAAGTTTTCGGCCTTTTCTCGACCTCCTTGAGAAAATCACCGAGCAACTTGTTGAATTCTGTCTTTGGCATTGTCACCCCAGCCGATAAGATGACATGTGCCTCGGCACCTGTAACTGGTGTTTCATCACTTGCCCTAAGATCATAGAGCCTCTTGAGCAATCTCCTGCTTTCATTATATATGGCCGCTGATTCGGCCAGCTTGTCGGATCTGATCTTCACTCCAAAATGATTTTCCACTGCTTCTTTTAGCTTTATGACCTCTTCTTTGTACCACTGCCTGCCTTCAGGAAAAATTTTATGCGGCACAGGGAGTATGTACATGAAGGGCAGAGGGGCTTTGGCCTTCCAGTTATCATAGCCTCGCCGTATATGATCGCATCCATTTACCCACGCCGCACCATCAAGGAAATCGTATTCACCGTCCATACCAAGCTCCAGGCAACAGCGCACGAAGCTACAGTTGACCCTTGAAAGGCATGAGTCTGCCTTTGAGGTGTCGCTAACACCTCTGCCCGTAATTCTGAATGGGAGTATATCGGCCGCGTGGAGAATTTCTTCAGGCATATAGGTGCAGACATAGCCTACCACTTTTTTTCCTTGATCCTTCCAAGCTTTGATGTAGCTGTTTTGTAATGTCCTGGAGACCTGGGCCAACTTTTCAAAAGTTTGCATTTCAACACCCTCTTTTCAGTTTATGTGTGTCGTCAACTGATCAGGTTGTATGGTTCATTAAGACCTACGAATGTCCGGGTTTACACGCCATATTTTATAGCGTCTACCCCTTATCCCCGTTAATTGTGAGCAGACACTCAATTTTTATATCTTGATTATATTTTTTGTATGTAGATGTCAAGTGGCAAATACCAGGATATCACTGGCGCAGATTGGTTGATAAAGGTCCTCAGGACCTGAATGAGAAGGTATTTTTCTAAGAAAGAGGTCTTTTTATGAACATGAACGAATCATTTTGCGGTAATGATTTTCCCTTAGATGATAGTTCCCACTTATCGAAAAGTTACCGGCTCTTATGGCAACTTCGTCAAGATAATACGGTCCTTTATTTGGCCACCGGACCTCCTTGGCTTTGCGAATGGTATTTTTTACTTGCATTTATTTGCGTTATTATTTATAAAAACAGAGTTTTTCGAGCTCTTCGCTTCGATGCTAACTTCTAACCCTTTTTGTGACCAGGGTTTGATCAACGTATTTAAAATAAAGCCCTTTTTATCTAACAAATATTGATAATAAGCATCTCCAACAAATTGAATCGTTAGAAAAGACATTTATGAGGCATCTGGGCAAGCGAGTTGGTTGCTTGGGATGCCTTATTTTCTTTGGTCGATTGGTATGAAAAAGACTAATCCTATTCAATCTGAAATGAGGACTCCTGAGGAAATCCAGGTTGGTTCTCAATCTGCCCTGGATTCATTACGGCAATTGGGGGTCAAGAGAATGGAGAGCGTTGTTGCCGTAAGGGTTGATGGGGAGATCCGTGACCTTTCAAGCCACATAGGGCCGCAAGATGGCGTAGAACCAATTTACATCGAGTCTGAGGAGGGGCTCGAGATTCTTCGACACAGTACCTCCCATGTGATGGCCATGGCAGCAAGAGATCTCTTCCCTGGCGTGAAGGTGACTATTGGGCCTGCTATTGAAGATGGTTTCTACTATGATTTTGATTATGAGCGTCCGTTCAAGGAAGAGGATCTGCCAAAGATTGAAGCTAGGATGAAGGAGATCATAAAGGCCGATCTTCCCTTTAGCAGGAAAGAGATGACAAGCCAGGAGGCCCTTGATTTTTTCAGGGGCCAGGGAGAGGACTATAAGGTTGAATTGATCAATGATCTTGGGGAACAAAAGGTATCGCTTTATACACAAGGCAACTTCACTGATTTATGCCGGGGGCCCCATGTTCCTTCTACAGGCATGATAAAGGCCTTTCATCTGACTAAGGTGGCCGGTGCCTACTGGCGGGGCGATGAAAATAGGACCATGCTAAGTCGTATTTATGGCGTGGTCTTTACCGATCAAAAGAGCCTGAAAGTATATCTTCATAGGCTGGAAGAGGCCCGTAGGAGAAATCATGTCAAGCTGGGCCCGCAATTAGGGCTATTTGGCACCTATGATGAGATAGGCGCGGGAATGATTGTCTGGCATCCCAATGGGACCATGCTGCGGCATATCCTGGAAGAGTTTGAGGTTCGTGAGCACTTAAAAAGGGGATATGAACTGGTCAAGGGGCCGACGATATTGAAGACCGAGTTGTGGAAGAAATCCGGGCATTTTGAAAACTACCGGGAGAATATGTATTTTACGGTAATTGATGAGCAATCATACGGAATTAAGCCTATGAACTGCCTTGCCCATATGCTTATTTATAGCTCCAAGATAAGGAGTTACCGAGATCTCCCCAAACGCTATTTTGAATTGGGCACGGTCCATCGGCATGAGCGTTCAGGGGTATTGCACGGGCTTTTGAGGGTTCGGGAATTTACCCAGGACGATGCCCATATTATCTGCGCCCCAGGACAGCTAAATGACGAGATAAAGGGTGTGCTTGATTTTGTGAAAGACGTTATGGGCATTTTCAAGTTCGAATATGATCTGGAGATAAGCACCCGTCCGGAAAAATCGATAGGCTCTGATGAAGATTGGGACATCGCTACAGAGGCCCTCATAAAGGCCATGGACGATAATGATTTGCAATATGATATCAACGAAGGGGATGGGGCCTTTTATGGGCCCAAAATAGATGTTAAGCTGAAAGACGCCCTGGGCAGAAAATGGCAATGCGCCACCATTCAATGTGATTTCACGCTGCCGGAGAGATTTGACCTCGTTTTTATTGACAAGGATGGCCAAAAACGCCGGCCAGCCATGATTCATCGAGTGATACTGGGTGCTATAGAAAGGTTCATAGGAGTTCTGATAGAGCACTATGCGGGCGCCTTTCCCACCTGGCTCGCACCGGTGCAGGCGGTGATCATGACAGTGACTGACAGGAATATTCCCCATGGCGAAAAATTGCTGAAAGGCCTGATCGATGCCGATATCAGGGTGAAGGCAGATCTTAGAAACGAAAAGTTGGGCCTCAAGGTCAGGGAGGCCCAGTTGCAAAAGGTGCCCTATATGCTGATCGTTGGGGACAAAGAATGCGAAAAGGGGGGGGTAACCCCACGGAAGAGGAGCGGTCAAAATCTTCCTCTTATGGGCGTAGAGGAATTTATTGACCTTATTTCAGAAGAATGTAAACAAAGGGGGTCATAGCCATAGGAAAGAAAGTTGATGATATCAGGATAAATGGAAGGATCCGCGCAAGGATGGTCAGACTTATCTCTGTTGATGGGGAACAGCTCGGCATCCAGCCCATTGAAGAGGCCTTGAGATCGGCAGGAGAGGTGGGCCTTGATCTAGTAGAGGTTGCACCAAATTCTGATCCACCTGTGTGCCGCATAATGGATTATGGAAAATTTAAGTATCAGGCAAGTAAGAAGGTGCAGGAGGCCCGCAAAAAAGGGCGTACATTACAGGTAAAAGAGATCAAACTCAGGCCCCACACCGATGATCATGACCTGGGCTTCAAGATAAGAAACCTAAAAAAGTTTCTTGATAGGAAGAATCGAGTGAAGGTCACGGTCTTTTTTCGAGGCAGGGAGATGGCTTACATGGATGCCGGTGTAAAACTGCTTGAGAGAGTGGCCGAAGAAGTAATGGATAAAGGGACTGTGGATGAGCAGCCCAAACAGGAGGGCAGGAATCGTATGAGCATGGTCCTCGTCCCAAAATGAACAGATACTGAAGGGAATCTTATATCCACATCTAGGCCCCCTCAATAGCTCCTGCCCATGGCAGATATTGCTGGGGGCTTGTTGGATGATGGGAGTAATTTTCCGCAAAAGGAGCAACAAATGCCGAAGATAAAGACAAAACGTGGAGCAGCAAAGAGGTTTAAGACTACCGGCTCGGGTAAGATTGTTAGAAACAAGGCCTTCTCGAGTCATATCCTTACAAAAAAGAGTACCAAAAGGAAAAGGAATTTGCGTAAATCAACTCTTGTAGACCATGCCAATCTGAAACAGGTGGCAAGGCTTATTCCATATCGTTAGATTAGTGGTAATACTTTAGATGTTTGAAAAATATCCCTCACCCCACCTTAGGATTTTGTCTGTTTCAAAGGGCTGAAGTGTTACGATTTGTTTAACTTGACAAACCAGGTCCTCTGGATCTGGAAAATTTATTGAAAATATGACCATAATTCCAGGATGAGGTTTTGAAATGCCAAGAGTTAAAAGAGGTTTTAAGGCCAAGAGGAGGCGAAAAAAGGTGCTGAAGGCCGCGAAGGGCTACAGGGGAGGCCTCAGCAAACAGTTCAGGACGGCTAGTATCTCTGTTGAAAGGGCCGGGATGTATGCCTACCGGGATCGAAGGAACAGGAAGAGAGATTTTCGAAGACTCTGGATCATAAGGATCAATGCCGCTGCCCGCGAGAATGGATTGTCTTACAGCAAACTGATATGCGGCCTTAATAAAGCGGGTATTGATCTGGACAGGAAGGTGCTTGCCGATATCGCCGTCCGGGATCCGGCGGCCTTCTCTCAATTGGCGAGTATGGTCCAATAGGACGGCTTCTGACTTCAGGAAGCAAAGCTATGAAGGATCAACTCCTTGAACTAGAAAAAAGGGCACTTGAAGAGCTGGAGAAGGTAAGCGATGCCACAGGGCTTGAGAACTTCAGGGTCCTTTACATAGGTAAAAAGGGCCGGATTACGTCCTTGATGAAGAGGCTGGGTGAATTCCCTCAGGATGAACGGCCCGAGGTGGGTAAACTCGCTAATACTATCAAGATAAATTTGACCAGACGCTTTGACGAGGTACGTGAGCGCCTTACCTCCATAGGGGCCGACCGGGACTCTTTCCTTGATGTGACACTGCCGGGGAGAGAACCGCTCAGGGGCTATCTTCATCCTATCACATTAATTATTAGGGAAGTCTGCCAAATCTTTTCAAAGATGGGCTTCAGCGTGGTGGAAGGGCCTAATGTAGAGCTTGACTACTATAATTTTGAGGCACTCAATATCCCGAAGGATCACCCCGCGAGGGATATGCAGGATACCTTTTATGTATCCGAAAATGTTGTCTTAAGGACGCACACCTCTCCTATCCAGGTGAGGATCATGGAAGCCCAAAGGCCCCCTATTAGCATTATCGCGCCGGGTAAGGTATATAGAAGAGATTCTGACGTTTCACATACCCCTATGTTCCATCAGGTTGAAGGGCTTTTGGTCGATAGGGATGTCAGTTTTGGAGATTTGAAAGGAACGCTTACCGGCTTTGTCCGCCAAATGTTTGGCCCTGACAGCAGGCTTCGATTCAGGCCCAGTTTCTTTCCCTTTACCGAACCCAGTGCCGAGGTCGATATCCAGTGTGTGATCTGCAGGGGAAAGGGCTGCCGGACCTGCTCCCAGACAGGTTGGCTGGAGATCCTTGGCTCAGGCATGGTCGATCCCGCGGTATATAAATTCGTAGACTATGATGCGGAACTCTACTCAGGTTTTGCCTTTGGTGTGGGCATTGAAAGGATTGCAATGCTCAAGTATGGGATAGATGATATCCAGCTCTTTTTTAGGAATGATATGCGTTTCTTGGAACAGTTCTAGGTGTATCTGATTTCTTATATGGAATTTTCGTAACAATCTAATTTTCAATTCAGCAGGTTCAATTTGGGTAATATGACCCATGAAGGTATGCGTAAACTGGTTAAGAGAATATGTAGATATTGATATGCCTACCGAGGAGCTCGCCCACCTCCTGACCATGACAGGGCTTGAGGTCGAAGGAATCGAGGCAGTAGGGCAATCCCTCGATGACATTGTGGTGGCAAGGATTGTGAGAATAGATCCTCATCCAAGGGCCGATCGTTTATCCCTTTGTGAAGTGGATACGGGCCAAGACAGATTTCAGGTGGTCTGTGGTGCCCCCAACTTAGAGGAGGAGCTTCTGGTTCCCCTGGCCCTGCCCGGTGTAAGTCTCCCCGGTGGAACAACTATCAAGGAAACGCAGATCAGGGGAGAGAGATCAAAGGGCATGTTGTTGGCCGAGGACGAGATGGGGCTGACAGATGACCATACAGGTATCATGATCCTCCCACCGGATCTGCGCCTTGGGAGTTCATTACCTTCTGTGCTTCCTTTGGCTGACTGGGTCTTGGATGTAAGCATTACTCCCAATCGCCCTGATTGCGCCTCTGTCATAGGGATCGCCAGGGAGATTGCGGCCGCTGCGGGTCAGAGACTGAAGTGCCTTGAGATAGAAACAGGGCAGGGCGGGTCACCTATCGAGGACCTTACAAGTGTCTCAATAGTCGACCCCGCTGGTTGCCCCCGTTATGCCGCTGCCATAATCCAAGATGTGACTCTGATACCCTCGCCTTTTTGGATGAGATACAGGCTTTATCTTTCTGGAATAAGAAGCATAAATAACATTGTGGATGTAACAAATTATGTGATGCTGGAGATGGGGCAGCCGATGCACGCCTTTGATTATAATCGGCTCAGGGAAAACAGGATTGTGGTAAGACGCGCGCAAGAGGGAGAAGCTTTTACAACGCTTGATGGGGTGACTCGTGAGCTGAATAGTGAAATACTAATGATTTGTGATGGAGAGCGTCCTGTTGCAGTGGCGGGGATTATGGGAGGGCTTAACTCGGAGATCTTTACCGGCACGCAGCATATTTTATTGGAGAGCGCCTTTTTTGATCCCCTTACAATCCGGAGAGGCTCAAAATATCTCGGGCTGTCGACAGAGGCATCATATCGTTTTGAAAGGGGTGCAGACATCGAGGGAGTTACAAAGGCACTCAAGCGGGCTATTTCTCTTATCTCTGGCCTTGCCGGGGGGAAGATCGCCACGGGTCTTGTTGACAATTACCCTAATGCCTATAGACCCGTTAATATTGACATCCAGGTTGATAAGACGAATCGTATCCTGGGCACTGCCCTTTCCTGTGATGCCATGGCCGGATACCTAAGGGCCCTTGAAATGGAGGTGGATGTAATCAATGAGAGTGAAATGAGGGTAACGCCACCGTCTTTCAGGGTGGATGTTACGAGAGATGTGGATCTTATAGAAGAAGTAGCCAGGTTAGACGGATTTGAAAACATTCCTGTCACATACCCACGCGTCTCACCCTCGGTCGTGGAGGAGAGCCCTGAATTGGTTCTCCGCGACCGGATTAAGGCCATTATGGCGGGAATTGGTTTTACCGAGATAATTACCTACAGTTTTGTCCCACCGGATCTTCCTGATTTGGTCGGTGTAAATGAAGAAAGCCCTCTTAGGTCATTTGTCAGGCTCATGAACCCACTCTCCACGGACCAGTCTGTTATGAGAACATCGTTGATGCCCGGCATACTGGCAACGGCCAAGACCAATATTCTTAGCGGAGGCAAGGGACTGAAACTCTTCGAGTGGGGAAAGATATTCATCCGGAGGGAGGATGACCAACAGCCCCTTGAAAAGACCTGTTTGGCAGGCCTGATGACTGGTCTGTATCACGAGAAGACATGGTATGACGTTGAGAGAAGGGTGGACTTTTATGATATTAAAGGCGCTGTAGAGGCTCTCTTGGAGTCTCTGGGGCTGCGGGCCTTTGATCTAAAAGGATTTTCTTTTAAAAAGGAAAATGGCCTTTCGGGATACGATCCGCATTCTTCCACCGGTATTTACAGCGCT